>JAAHTH010000466.1_pt1 | contig 18642 bp, 26 predicted proteins | sample 6116091 | NCBI WGS metagenome assembly JAAHTH01 (sample SAMN13939990, study PRJNA603662) | sponge metagenome | isolation source: marine sponge | host: Mycale hentscheli | place: New Zealand | collected 2006 | reverse complement strand
ACACAACCAGAAACTGGTGATTACTATGGGGATGCACCGACTGGTTTTAAACAAGCGAGATATAATAATGCAGTTAGCGGTAACCTTATAACCGGTTCTGCTTTAAGTAATTCTACGGTAGCTAAATGTGCTGAACAATGTTTAAAGTACCCTGATTGTAAATCTTTCGATTTTAAAAGAGACAATGGAACATGTCGTCCAAAAAGCAAATCCAATACAATATCATACGCTAATTACGATAATTATACAAGAACCTGATTTTTCATAATTAGAAGATTCGGTAAATGACGGAACGTATTTATTGCAGTCTTCAGGAACGAACAAGTATTGTGTTGTTAAAAAAAGATACAAATATTGCTTGCAAAAATACAAGCCCAGCCACATGTGGTAAAAATAAATTACTTTGAAGCTAGTAATCTTGGCTGTTTAATTCTGTTGCGATAGGAAGCACATCATGTGATATTAAATACAATTATACACCTGTTCCCGGTAAGGGAGGTTCTTCCGGTGTTAACTATAGGACATTTAATTATGTCAATAACAACGGACAGTGGGATGTATCTACAATGGGTGGTTATCAGTCAGGGACATTAGCGAATATTGGGTAATATTTTTTAAAAAAAAATATTGAATGTTATTATGCAAAATATACAATAAACCATGTTTGGTTTTTTAAAAATCATGTGTTCATACATTAGGTCAATATTTGTGTATGATGTGTTTGATGCAATGAAATATGAAATTGATGTATGTGTTAACTCAATTAATTTTGAATTAAACGAGGTTGTCATTCACACATGCGAACCATGCGAACCATGCGAACCACAGCTGGATATTATAACGCCCGAAACTTTCGTTTGCATCGATATTTCTGATCCATATGATTTAACAAAAATAATCCAACCTGAACATTTGATTCATGAAAATGCAAAACATATATCACCACATTACACACACGACGATGTGTTAGAATATATTAACCGATTGAGCGACAAATGTCTTGAATGAACATTTTTTTTTTAAAAAGTGAATTAAAGTTATCCAATAATATAATTATACGCTTAGTATAAAGTACTTTGAATAATGTTTGTTGTTAAAAGAAAGGGAAATCGTGAAGAAGTGAGTTTTAACAAAATTCATAATCGTATTAAATGGCTGACTAATAACCCGCATCCATTAAAACACGTGAATCCTTCTCTGTTATCACAAAAAGTTATTCAGAATATTTATGATGGTATATCAACAAGTGAAATCGATAATTATACGGCGAACTTATCTGAGTCGATGAGTGTTCAAAATATAGATTATAATAGTCTGGCTGGTAGAATTGTTGTGAATAATTGTCACAAGAATACTTTGCGAAGTTTTCGTGATAAGGTTACTAAACTATACATGCGAAAGGATATCCATGGCAAATCATGCCCAATTGTCACTGATGAATTCTATAAGTTTGTCGTAAAAAACCAAATTAAGATTGAAGACCGTATAGATTATCAAAGAGATTATTTGTTTGATTTCTTTGGATTTCGAACACTTGAAAAGGGGTATCTACTAAAAATAGATGGTAAACCGGTCGAAAGACCTCAAGATATGTACATGAGAGTTGCAATCCATATTCATATGGACAACACAAATTATAAATCTGAAAAAAGTTTAGAATTGATATTCGAAACATATAATTTAATGTCAAATAAATTCTTCATACATGCAACACCTACGTTATTTAATGCAGGGACTATCAATTCGGGATTAGCTAGTTGTTTCTTATTGGGAACAGAAGATTCTCTTGAAGGTATAATGAACACGGCTTCTCACTGTGCTAATATTTCAAAGAATGCTGGGGGTATTGGATTTCATATGTCGAACTGGCGAAGTGCTGGTTCAATGATTCGTTCAACTAATGGTAAGTCGAGTGGCATAGTACCATTCTTGCGAATATTTAACGATATAGCACGTGCATTCAATCAAGGCGGAAAACGGTTAGGTAGTTTTGCAGCATATTTAGAACCACATCATCCTGATATTATGGAATTTCTAGAATTGCGCAGAAATCACGGTGATGAAAATATGCGAACGCGCGATTTATTTATGGCATTATGGATTTCGGATTTGTTTATGACACGTGTTAAATCCAACGGCAAATGGTCCACATTTGACCCGGATGAATGCCCTGGTCTGACAGAATGCTACGGTGATGAATATGAAAAACTATATACAAAATATGAAAATGCTGGACGTGCCGCTAAAGTATACGATGCTCGCAAAGTATGGTCCGCGATATTTACATCTCAAAAAGAATCGGGTCAACCTTATATGTTATATAAGGATAGTATAAATAAGAACAACAATCAATCCAATATGGGTATAATCAAAAGTAGTAATCTTTGTTGTGAAATTACTATATACAGTGATTCCAATGAGTTTGGTGTGTGTGTACTTTCAAGTATTTGCTTACCAAAATTCGTCGAAGATACATACACGAATGATGAATTAAAAATACCTGAAAATCAACGTCGTTCATTGGATCACACATTTCCTAAACATCCTAAAATTAATTATTCCGAAATTGCAAGAATAAGCAGTATAGTATGTCGTAATTTAAACCGGGTAATTGACTCCAATAAATATCCGTGTGAAGAAGCTCGTCGGTCTAGTATCAGGGGTCGTCCTATTGGAATTGGCATTCAAGGACTTGCTGACGTATTCTATAAATTAAAATTACCATTTGGCGATGACAAATCTAGAGTAATCAATAAAAAGATATGTGAAGCAATCTATTTTGGTGCGGTTAGTATGTCAACACAATTAGCAAAAGAAGAATATCAAAAACTTAAAAAAAGCGGCGATAAGGACTGCGATAAATTATCGGGTGCGTATCCCGCATTTATAGGTTCTCCTATGCATAAGGGAAAATTACATTGGGAGAATTATATCGAAGAAAAGGATTTATCCGGTTCGTTTGATTGGAAAACAGTTAAAGAACATATAAAGATGTATGGATTGCGAAATTCTCTATTAACTGCATTCATGCCAACGGCGTCGACATCACATATTAATGGAAACATTGAATGCTTTGAGCCACTTACAAGCAATATGTACAAGCGAAAAGTATTATCAGGTGAGTTTATTATAATTAACAAATATATGATTAATGATTTACGCAATATGAATTTGTGGAATGCTGATATGATTAATTATCTGAAAATGAATGGTGGTAGTGTGCAAGGTATAATCGGATTGCCTGATGAATTTAAAAAGTTATATCGGACAATTTGGGAAATTCCACAAAAAACAGTTATAGATATGTGTGCGGATAGACAACCATTTATAGACCAATCTCAGAGCATGAATTTATTCTTTGAAAATTATACAATTGATAAATTTACATCTGCTCAATTTCATGCATGGCGTTCCGGTCTTAAGACGGGTTCTTATTATATTAGAACTCAACCGAGTGTTGCTCCTCAAAAATTTACGGTTAATCCGAACGATGCTAAACTATTGCAGCAGTTTCAAGTTCAGGCAATAGAAGCAACAACTGATAATTTATCGGTGCAAAGTGAAGATGATATATGCTTATTATGTTCTTCATAACTTTGATATGCAATATCAAAACAATATTTTTTTTTAAAAAAAATTGAATAAAAATCTGCTATTTTTTATAATACACGATTAAAGCAGACAGAGTCAACGAAAAGAAACACACTCTCCAAAGTTCAACACTCCAAGGTTCAACACTCCAAGACCCCAAAGATGTCCCTCAGCAAAATGGCTTTCATGATTGAAGAATGGGCGGAACGTGCATACAACAACCTGTTTAGGGAAATCAGCTTGAGGTACCAGATGCTCGGCATCCGCGACAGCTTCCCAATCAGCAACAGGGCATACGTCTGCACCAACGACATGTCAAGGCTGGTCGCAAACAGAACGCTGTCGGGAATCAACGCAATGTTCTTGCAGATTATGGAGCAAGAGCATGCCGACAAAGTCCTCGCCATGTGGGATGTGCTCCCCCCCGCTAACAAAATTGCCAAGCGAGATGACAAGTACCGCCTTATTCGATTCGGCGAATACGCGAGCAAGCACCGACTCAACAAGAAGGGACTCAAGTTCAAGACTGTTACCGAGTTTTGCCGCAAGTTCGTGAGCGACAAAGGTGAGTCATGGACAGGCAAGTTCGCCGACAAGTGCTCTCTGTCGGACACACAACTGGCTCTGATTTCGATCATCGCAGTACCAGTTCGCGCCAAGCACTACGAACGCAAGGCGTTGGTGAAGAACTCCATCAGCGAGGAACAGGCACGTGCGACATTCTCGAAGCGCGTTCGCTTGCCTGGTGGAATCGTCATCTTCTGGTCGGCATTCTGTGCTACCGAGAACACGTCTGGTTCGACCGCTGAATTCGATGGACTTGTGTTCTATGAAGTCGACGATGTTCTCTACCTTATCGCTGTCATCGAATTCAAGAACAAGGTTCAGCTTGGAAGCGACTACACCAAGAAGGTTCTCGGAATCAAGGACCTGATTGCTGATGGACGATTTGCGATCTACACATCCATCGAGCGAAAGTCTTCGGCGAAGAAGGGGAAGACGATGAAGACCCGTGAAACGTTTGAGTTCCAGACGATCACCGGCCGCCGAATTCCATTCTGGTACTTCGCCGTCAAACTGGAACCGGTCTCGTATCCATCGATTCTCAGCAGCATCGTCGCCGGCAGGTTGACTCCAGAACTCGCACTCGCGAGTCTGAGACAAGGCACCTCCACGTTCGAAGCAACTCCTGCCGAAGTGCGCGAAGCTGTTGAACTCGCTGTTGAGCAAACCCCCTCCAAGTTCGAAGACTCCGAATTCCCTGTTCGTGCATACGGACTTAAGTTCTAAAACTGGCATTTGTCAGAATCGGTTTACCCATGGACGTAAAACTACGGGCACTAACCAATAAAAATCTCAATGAGTAAAAGCGAATGGTCTCATTAGCCATCTCAATTTTTTTTGTTATAAAGGTATTCTTTTTTATTGTATAAAATGGGGAACACGAACAGCACTATACACGTAAGTGTATTTGAATACACTATTGATGATATTCTAACCATAAAATATATGCACGATATAGAACCATCTATAACATGGATTCCATTTATGGTTGGTCAAGAAAAATATTACAAAAACAAATTAATGAAAGAACTTCTAAATAGCTCACTTAGTAATATTCCAAAGGTTGAATTAAATTCCGACAACACATATACTAAAGATAAAACGTATAAATCGTTCAAAGACATGCTGATTAATACAATGAAGCATACAAAAAACGAAATAGGTTATAACATGCAACTAATTATGAAAAGTTCGTGTTTTCCAATACTTGATTGCCTATCAGAAATAATAAGCGAAGGTTTGATTTCTTTACAGAGTATAGAAATAATTTTTGTTTGTGATAATATGGATAAACCGTATTTTGACACAATAACACGCGTATGTAATACATATAACATTGATCTTAATGTACGAATATGCAATTTATATGATAAAACATTCATGTGCAAATCAAAACATATCGACTCATCTACCGAAAATAATTATAAAATTGAGAAGTGTATTTGTAATATGATCGCGCAAATGAATACGGAAAATGACAACACTGCTGAATTAAATGAATGTACTAATCAATTAATTCAAGTATCAATACAATCAAGGTCCTATTTTAAAAATGTTAAAACGATATTGGATAAAATGGCATTATTAACAGATATGACTAAATTCGATAAGTTAACGACTAATATAAATAATTATAATGCATTTTCTGTAAAATCGATGTTTATACCTTTTATTTTGGATGATCGATTACCTAAACGAAGAATTACAGTAAACGGCAAATTTATGTCAGAGTATTATATTGACGATACTGCGTATTATACTAATATGTTTTCTAAAATTTTTAACAAAATATATTTTTAAACATTTTGTTATAAATACATATACATAACAATATATTAAAACAATGCAAATTTTTGTTAAAACATTAACTGGTAAAACAATCACACTTGATGTGGAATCGTCTGATACCATAGAAAATATTAAGCAAAGTATACAAGATAAGGAGGGTATACCGCCTGACCAACAGCGTTTGATATTTGCTGGTAAGCAGTTAGAAGATAGTAGAACTCTCGCAGACTATAATATTCAAAAAGAATCAACACTTCATTTAGTTTTAAGACTTAGATGAACATCAGATGTAAAATTAATTACACTATTTTTTTTGTAAATTTGTCATAAATAATATATAAATACAATGTTTGCAACATTAAATCATCTCAAGAAGGGGGAATCTTTAAACAATAAACAATTAGTTATTGTTAATTCTACGGAAAAAGATAGTTCTACACAAAATACGTCGAGTTTTACATATACATTATCAAAACCGATTAATCGTATTTAAAAAAATGAATGATATAAGTATATATATATAATTAATCGATAAACATGAAGTATTTGCAATTCTTGGGTAAGTTGAAGGACGAGGCGCGAAAGAGTGATATTAAGCACAAGCACGCATGCATCGCGTTAATGCGAAACCGAGCGGTTAGTCCGTCATTTCATAACTATATGAGGGATTGCATTTGTGGAATTCGATGTGGTAGCGCACATGCTGAGATGTGTGTTATGAACTATATACTGAACTCTTTGTGGTCCGAAAGACGAGAAAAACAGTCGTGTATTTTATAAAATGTATCATAACATTTCATTGACTAGTAAAGAGCTAAAACTAGCAACTCTCATACGTCGTAAGTTTTCGCAAATAACACTGTTTGTAATTCAATTGAGTGGTTCGAAACTAGCATCTTCTAAACCTTGTAAAGTGTGCCATCATATGATGTGTGTACTACATGTGAAAACTGTTGTATATACTGACACAAATGGAAACTTGCACGAAGAAAAAGTTAAGAATATGGAAACAAATCATATCTCGCAATTAAGTCGAGTTATGAAAAAAAATTGAAAATTATTTATGTTAGTATAAAACCATGAGCAAGACTCAGCAAAACTATCTCAGCGTTGCGAAGCTGGAATCTTGTGGGATGTGTTGCCGATGCAACAAAAAAATCCCCAAGGTGAAGGACAAGATTGCCGAACACACCGACCTCCTCCCAGAGCTGCTCAACATTGTCATGGGGTTCTACGAATGCTCTAAGCCTTACGCTGGCTACGTAGTCCTCCATGCCCCGACGCGACGCCGCAACCACGTTGTCTGCCTGCCCTGTCACGAGTTCATGATCAAGGAAGGAATCCGTGATCGCGTCATGTGGGTTGAGTGCCCCGAGCGAAACTGCAGAAAACATTTCGACGTCCTTGACATCCACCCGAACACTGTGGACGACTACTACGAGTACCTCCGAGACCTCAAATAATTCGTCAGCCTGGACACATATTTTTTTATAATTTGATTTTCTTTTTCTTAATTAAATACAACATATTGACTAAATTATGATTTGTTAAATTATAACAGTATTGATTTTTTTGAGTGCTATTTTTAAAGTATTTCTCTGATAATTTAGAAGCCGCAACCAATGACATTGTTTTTTCCCAACCCATGCATCACCTTCATCTGATGTCGGTTTTTTAAATGCAGCAACTTCCCCAATCATGGAATAAACACGCTCGCCCCGAAACTTCATATATCTTTTTTTTTTCGTTTATCGGTGTTCGCCCATCCGGGATCCCAATCCCATTCAATAACAGAAACAATAGACAATGTTCCCTTAATTACAGCACCTAGTTATTCCATTAATTCTTTCTTGGCACCTTGAATTGGTGATTCACCTGGATCTATACCAGGTGGTGGTATAGATAAATATATTTTTGCGTCTTGTGCTATTAATTTACCTTTATACATTAAATAACACTCGGCTACAGGTCTATACGATAGTTTTGCAGAGCTTCTCTTTCCGTTAAATTTTACCGACATGTTTATATTATATCTTTTATCTTTTTTAATTAACTGTAATATCACCTTCACGCATGTAAATATAATTGGTTATAAATTCATATATATATATAAAAAAAAAGTGAAATTTTATTGCGTATATTTATATTTTACTCACTGTAAAAGGTGTGTGATTTGGATCATGTCCAAAAAGTGTGTTCGACTAGGGTGCCGGAGACCGCAGAACAACCCGTCCGCCGGGCAGGACTATTGCGGTAAAACATGTGCGTCGCTGGGGAAGAACGACAACCCCTGCAAGTGCTGCACCCCCAAGACCGCGAAACCGCAGAACAACCCGTCCAACGAACACAAGACCGAACTCGAGTGTGTTCGACCAGGGTGCCGGAGACTGCGGTACAACACGTCCGCCGGGCAGGACTATTGCGGTAAAACATGCGCGGCTCTGGGAGATGGCAAACCCTGCAAGTGCTGTTGCGGCAAAGTACTAACCTGGTACAACACGCAGCAATATCTTTCACCAACTTGTGGGTTTGGTAGTGGGGCTCTATGCGTTGTGTTTCAAAGTTCTTTGGGCAAGGATGGGAAAGTGCGGCTAAACGTTTTCACATGTCTCGAACGGAGCACGGACTGTCTGGTCTTTCCGGGCGGGAAGCCTGACAAAGGCGAAGACCTTCTCGAAGCTGCTATTCGAGAGTTTGAAGAAGAGACTCGGGGCAACAACAAGAGTGGATATCACCTCGATCAGTCGTCCGACAAGACCTCCCTCGTCGGAACCTACTGCCTCCGCTACGACCAAAATGGATGCGCCGTAGAACAGTTGGTGTCTGTGTGGATTACCGATGACGTTCTGCCAACAACTAAGGTGTCCAACACTGAAACTACTGAAGGTCAGTGGCTTGACGTTAAGCAGATCACCGACAGTAAAGACTGTTGGAAACTTGGACCCAACAAGTCGAAGCCTCGCGGAGACATGCGGCGCATCATCGGAACCATGATCGTGTCCAAGCTTGGATAAGCAAAATAGGACAGAAAACCTACACAAATTGATAAAAGCCCCCGGGTGAGTTAAGTCATACTGTGACGCATGAGTTTTCGAACGACTTGCTGAGTGGGAGCAATCCCCGATTTAATTTTTTTTATCGATTTAATAACCACATAATAATATTGGGTATATATTGCAAAATTAGATTAATGTTAGTGTAATTACCATCTGTAAATTTCATAATAAATATGTCATATTCATCAATGATATTTTTAACCTCTTTAAAATATTCAATCATTGCAGGTGTATTTTTTTTTCGATTATATTGGAATTCTAATATATTAATGCAAATACTAATAGGTACCTCTAATTCACCAAGTATCATATTATTTTTATGTAGTTTTCTTAGATATGTTTTTATAGAATTTAAATCACGAGATTCTTGCGGGAATATACTTTTAATACATTTAACATTTCTATAGAATTCCTGACATTCATTTACAGGAATAATAAAACCAACATTTTTTTCATTAAATATCGAGTTAATGTTGGTTAGTCTAACCCCTTTCATTGAATCAACAATATACCACTTATTATTTTTTTGTATAGCTCCATATATGTGAGATTCGTTGTAAATAAAAAAAAAGTCCCCTTTAATATCTTCTCTCTTGAGTTGACTGCCTTTTAGCTGATTAATGCTAAAATATCGAGTATATATATTTAAACGTTGTAAAATATATGACACTAAGTTTTTTTGGTCGCTAGATATAATATCAAACATCTCACATGATTCTATTATATTAAATCGTTTTTTATACAATGTGTCATATTCTTTTTGATATTCATTAAACTGAGATATAGATATTTTACCAGTTCCAAAAAATGCATTAATTGCATGCATACGACACAAACCACCTGATTGGTTTTGGTAATATATACCATTTGATATTGGCATTTTTTTATATATAAAACTTGTTCGAAATTTTAAAAATGAAATAAATAATTAGAATAGAGAGAGTCTTTCTCAAAAGGAAGTTAACACAATAGTAATATAATAAATTTGCAAACACAAATTTTGTTTATTGTTTATTTATCTGGTTAAAACTGACCAATTGGTTGGTGTGATAGAGTAGGTATAAAAGTCCTAGTTTATATTCTCTGGGTATAAATAAAAAAAACTACTTCCTTTTTTGTATAAAAAAATTGAAACATTATAAGTATGTTATAAACATCAAAGTAATCTGTTGCGAACCTTCAGCATTATGGCAGACCGCGTAATCGAGTATGAAAAAGCTTTTAACGCAGCACATAAACTATTGAGACATCTGGAAGATTTAATCGATGCTGCCGGCGAGCATGTTCATGCCAAGGCAGATGCCCTTAACAAAGCAGAATATACATTCTTCTCTTACGCCGAACAGAACAATGAACAATCTATCACTATGTGGCGTGAAGTGATAAAGTGCCGGGATGCACTTAACAAATCCAAGAATGACGAGAGCGATATTGAAAAGTTGTATGGTCGTGTGATTGGGTCCACCAGCCTGATTGAAATACTCATTCATTCATTACGTCCTGTGTATGTCACCGAAACTATTCAAGAACATGTCATACCGGATTTAAGTAATATTGTTATTGGGTATTTAGGATAAACATATTTTTTTTAAATATTGAATATTTAACTTGAATATTTTGTTTAATCTGGATCATTTTTCTCCTGTTATTTTTTAGTAATATTTCATTCCTGGTTAATTCACTATTCATTGTATTGTAATAATACTCTAGTATAATATTTTTAGTGGTTAATTCATTTTTTACAATTTGGGATGTCTGTAAAAAAAAATTGAATTTGGTTTTATAAAAAGTATATTAGTATGGAACACGTTGAATAACAATAACTCAATGATTCATCAACTTACTCGAAGCGTTCACAACATTTGGCCATGGGTACCCTGGTAATTATAGTAATATAATTAAATACCCTTATCCGATAGTAAGAACTCTCGTTTCAATGCAAGGGACTAAACATTAGTGAATTTCAAACAGTTCGCAAAAAAAGCGGCGCTCGACTGAAACTAATGGCTGAATTTGTTATTAAATCAATATGCATTTGGATTGAACAGTAAATAGAACCGGACATTAGATGTGGATTCTTCAACCTCTGCCAAGCGATTGTATTTCCTGCGTGTATTGAATCATTTAAGGCTTGATCACCCTTACATGATTCAATATACCCAGTTAGAAAAATAATTGTGGAAGTACGTTGTTGATGAACCATTTAATGGAATTCAGTTCCTGACTTTTCGACATACCGAGGAGATAATAATGAAAGCCGGACCCACGCGGAGATTAGGTGTTTCAACATATTGCCTAGACCATATTTTTTTTAAAAAATAAAACATATAAATATATCATACACAACTGGGGAAAATAACATGTGTTTTAAATTGGAAAAACGTCAATGTTTAATTATTAAACGTGTTATGTTAATTTTATTGGCATTACCAGCACTGCCACTTATATCTTATGAACCATTAAATTGGTTAAGAACGTCTTATTATATTATTCCGGTTTCCGGTATTGCGACGTACATTGTATTAATAAATTTTCCACAAATTGTTAAACGCGTTCATGCTAGACCATTATATTATTGTGACCTAGAAGATGCGCGATTTGTAGACCCGCTTATTAGAAAACGCTTTCAATTTATATTTATAATTATTTCACAAATTAATTTGTCATTGATAATGTCAGTATTGATATTTTATTACTATGATAGACTACATAATACAGAATTATCACGTATGGAAATTGTTGGTGTAATTGGTGGTTTTGTCGCATTACTATCAAAGATTGAAAATATAATAGGTAAATTTACTTTAACAGTAATGAACTTTATTAAAACATCCGACAGACATAAGTCTGTCGAAAATGTAAGACGTATGCGTGCTAATTCAGTTGAAATGATTGCAGAAGTGTAAAAAATGAATTTAAATCTACTAGTATAACTGCTGACCAATTTGAGTGTTAATTTCCGATGTTTGCTCCTTCTGCTCCTTCTGTTGTCCGGGTAGTTTATCGTTGCTCGTATGGTTCTGTGTATGGTAAATGCCAGGGGTGTGAGCGTAATGGACGATTGTTGTACTTTGGCACATATTGTACTCGACGATGCATGATGCGATGAATGCTGGGACGTGTATTTTTTTTTAAAAAAATAATACAATTAAAATATAGCAGACATATAAATGGCAAATATAAATAAACCATTGTGTGAAGAAACAATTATATTAGAAGTGAAAGAAACTGATAGTTGGTCAAACATAAATGAAAGTTTTGTGGAGAGTCCCAAGTATGGAACTATGAATTGCAACAATCCTGACAACAACAATCCTGACAACAACAATCCTAAAAAAACTGATTTACAAATTAATACGAACACCAGCGATTTAAAAATGATTGATTTGATGTCGCCAGTGAGAATAAATTCGCGCACCCTACAACACACCGTAATTAACGCATTACCGGTTGCAGTTGCTGAGTCAGTGACGGCAGGTGCTTTGTCAAATAATATGTGTTCTGAACCCGGTTCAAGTCAATTCTTTTTAGGTGGTGTAATTGCATATAATATGAAAACACAAAAAAAAATGTTAAATGTCGATGATGTTTATGCCGAAAAAAATAATTTTGCAAATCCGTTTACTACATATACCATGGCACGCAACGTAACGGAATTATTTAATGCAAGAATAGGTATATCAACAACAGGTTATAGCTTGCCAACATATAGAGGTGAGAACAAGGACAAAGGACTTTGTGAAATAAATGTGGATATTCCTTATGCATATGTATGTTTGTTTGACGCATTATTAGATACACATAAAGTGTTAAAATTAACCAACAATGATTATAATATATTAGGTAATCAAAAACGGCAACGCGCTGAGATGCAGGTTAAAGTTGCCGTTTTCTGCAAAAAACTATATAAGGATTATTGCCAATCGTGTCAAATGCGGACACAAAACAATCTATAATTTATATGATAATATTTGTTTTTTAATAATTGTAGATATATTATCTATGTATGTTTCGCACACATGCATATTTTTAATTATAACTGTATTCTGTTTTGTATATAACTCATTAACAAGTTTATTGTAGTAATTGCGGTTAAATATTCTAAGAGTGTGTATTTTTAAAAAACTATCACTTGTTATTTTTTTACCAAATCTTAAATATATATATAATTTCATTTGTTTTTATTTTTCACAATTATTTACCGCCGACTGAATAGAAATAAAATTATTTTTATATTCTTCCATATTGATATGTGGATGTAACATAGATTTATTAGAATGTTTACGCATATTATATACAAATATAGGTGTTGGTATATAAATATGTATTGGCTTAAGATAAATTTCTTTGAGTATTGCCAATTCATTATCATGTTGCATAATTAATTCCGCGTCGTGTAATAAACATGTTTTTTCATATATTTTTTTCTTTTCTTCATTTAATTTATTTACTTTTTCACAACATATATTATTTGTAGTTTCGATAATCAGTTGATTATTTATGTTTTGTATTTTTCTTTTACATACATTATTTATTTTTTTCTTTTTCGTCTATCCTCATTTTATTATATTTTAATAAACACACATATAGCATTTTAACGGCTTTTTCTATAATTGGTTGTGTCGGTGGTAGTTTGTTGTTTTGATTTATAAAATACCTTAGTAATGTAGCAATTGGTGAGCAACTAATGTAAATGCTTCTAATAATACCAGATGATGTTAAAAAAATATATTTTTTTTTGTCACTTTAACTGTGTGAATAACTGTATCGACACAATCGTAACTTGTAATTATTTGATTAACATCAATATTTAACAACATCCCAACATCTTTTGCAAGTATCAGTGGTTTGTCAATTGTATTGAAAACTCTAATGTTTTCCATTATGCACAATATTGTTTGTACTTTATTAAAAGTTGCATCATCAATATTACATTGTTTAATTTGTTTAATTAAATTATGTAATATACTATGTTTGTTCGGTACTGTTAAATATGTGTAAGTTTCACCCACCATCATTTTATAACATATTATATTATTAATCTTTAATTGTATTATTAATCTTTAATTGTATTATTAATCTTAAATTATGAAAATTGAATTTGTATTATTAATATATATAAAACGGCTCAAATCGAAACATGACTTCCTTCCAAATTCTTGTCAAAACTTTAACTGGAAAAACTATTGCAATTGATACAACATCTGCTGATTCGATTGCTTCAGTCAAGGAGAGGATTACGCAAAAGGAAGGCATCCCAGGAGACCAGCAGAGATTAATCTTTGCCGGAAAACAATTGGATGATAATTGCTCTGTTGCTGATTACAATATTCAACCAGACGAAACAATTCATCTTGTGTTGAGACTTCGCGGTTAAACTGAAAGAAGAATAACCACCTAACTCGATGACTAATATTTTTTTTAAAAAAATATATTATGATTAATAAATTAACATAACGCGCTTGATAACTACACTTGGTTTGAAAACAATGACTCATCGAGTTAACTGGTTACGTGCGCGATTGATGGCATCAACCTTGGTCGATCACCCGAATTTATATTACGTGGGTTTCTATCAATACAATGCCGAACAAACTGCATATTTGCTTAACTTATCAACCGGGCGATGTGCCTTAAAGGATGAGTTAATCCACGAAATTGAACGTCGGTGTATAACCCAGATTGCCCGCCCGATTATTGCATCATTAACATATGATGTTATTTCTGATTTGGTTTGTTCTTATTTTTTTAACAAAAAAATAAGAACAATCCGATTATAACCTTGGTAAACACGTATGTTTACTTAAATGTTTAAGTGCTTTTTAAAATCAACCTAATATGACATTATGCCCAATTAAGATAAATAAATAGAAAGAAAGAAAGAACGAAATTTTATTATATCATTATATGCAACTCGGGTTTACCCCGACTCCTATAATGATATAATTTAACAAACCTACCAAACTAAAAAGTATTAATATAATATGTCGCTAAAATAAACAAGTTAAGGCTTTTATAAGTAAATTTCTTTTAATGTATTGCTGTAAATCGGATTTTATTATTTGCATAACATATTATGTATGTCTTATGTTTATAATAAAATTCACATTGAATATTATTATGCATTTATTTTATTTATCTTAATTGTGTGTATAATATATAATAATAAAATTATGGATACGGAGATTGCCATTCCACTTGTTGTTTCAGAAGATGCTGAAATTAGAGAAGGTAGGATGTTTTTAGTAATTACCATTATTATAATAGTTATGCTATTGTGGGTAAGTCATATGAATTGCTCACGTATACCTGACGCATTTGGTGAACAAGCAATACTTAACCACGATATACCAAACAGTATAGAACAATTATATTTGAAAAAGAATGAAGGATTTACATCTGCTTTGGAATATGAAGGTTCCCCTGTTGATGTAAAAACAATTTTATTAACTAATTTAAATAAGCGAAAAATACCCGTAAATAAAATAGTTGTGAATGATAATAAAGGAATAATGCATATTATAAATCAATCAGCTAACATACCATATGGTGATGATGGTGTTCAGATTATTTTTACATTACCGGAGCAGATGAAGGTGCAAAAAATTATAATTGATGTTAATCAGTTATGTCCATATCGAGCGAACATTCACACAACACAAGTAGATGCGGTAGACGAAAACAAAAAAATAACATGGCAACATGGAAAAAATCTACCAATTAATCATAGATATATATACTTGGATATTGTTAAGCCTGTTCTCGTCTATCCAGAAATGCAAGATATTTTATGCGAAAAAGAAAACGGCACATCTACATGTTCTCAAGAAAATAAACTAAATAAACATTTGCAATTAAACGTATGGTAATATTAAAACTTAGTTTGTTTTTAACCTGTTAAACTTATTTATTGTATATAATATATGGGTATATTATATGGATTTTCAAATAGTATCCGATTTACATTTAGAGTTTAGAAAAAACGATTATAAAAGATTAATCAAGCCAGCAGCACCTATATTATTATTACTGGGCGATATATGTGCGTGTGGTCAAGAAAGCGATTACCAATACTATAAAGATTTCATACATTTTATTTCAAAAAAATACATACATGTTATTCATATACCGGGCAATCATGAATACTATACAAATGGCAAGCGAAAAATTGTGCAGGAGTTTACAATGCAGGGAATTGATACTAAATTAAAAAAATTCGCAAGCACAATTGATAACATGTCATTTCTCAACAATGATGTTGTTCGATTAAAACTTAAAAAAAAAACTTATACGATTATAGGGACAACCTTGTGGTCGCATGTAGATGTATCTGATAGAAAACGGATGCAATCCGCAATGAGTGATTACGATGATATTTATTTTGATGATAACGGAAATATTCGCAAATATACAATAGAAGATATGAGCACAATACACAAGAACTCAGTTCGGTATATTAAAAAAGAAATTGCTAAAATAAAACCTAATGAAATAGGTATATTAATTACACACCATAAACCAATACATGATGTATTTGATGATGTGTATTCGCCTGCGTACGAAAGTGATTTAAAGTATTTAGTAAAACCACCACTTCGAATCGCCGCACATGGACACACTCATAAAAAATATGATAAGATAATTAACGGCGTTCGCGTTGTAAGCAACCCAAAGGGATACCCAAATGAACGAACAAATTTTAATCCAACTTTTCATGTACGTGCATAAAATCACATATATGAATATTTTTTTTTAAATAATTAAAATCGTATAATATATAAAACACAGTAAATAAAAATAATGGAAGATACAGTTGTTGGTGGGTATACAGCACCCGCAAATAATAAGGCACAATATAATCCTGTATCTGGACCACCCGGTTTTAAACCTCATCGTAAAGGACATTCTATACGTGGTTATAATGCACGTAGTTTTAAGAGCACTGCTGATACATATGACGGTGTTGTTAAATCATGCGCAGATAGTTGCCGGCAGCGACCATCTTGTAAATCATTTGATGTGGGAGTGAAAGACAATAATTGTTATCTACAAGATGTTAACAGACAAAGTGTTGGATCGGCTTATCAAACAAACACCCCTGATTTTGACTATTATGAACGAGCACCCGCTGATGAAGTTGCCAAATACCCCGGTTATCTGTTTGATAATAGAACAAATATCCAATGTGGGCAATTATGTGATGCGAATCCGTTATGTGTTTCTTTTAATTATAACACAGATAAGAAATCGTGCTACTTAAATGCCAAAGGCGGTAAAACAGTTGTGCCGAACGATAAAACAACCCAATTATTTACTAAATTTAATATGACACAACGTGGTGCGATGTTGCTTAGTCAACAAAAAACTGTTGCTAAAAAGATTGAGATTGAGCAGGCTAACAGGGCAAGGATTACAGAATTGCAAAAAACTATTGACAGCAATGTAACCAACATGAAGGAAAAACAAGATGCGTATGATATTCTTGCTGCCGGTGCTGAAAAACACAAACAAGAACTAGATGAAATAAAAAAAGAACTTGCCAATATTAAAGAAAAACATGCAGATATCATTAAAACAAGAGATAGTGCACTTGCCGAAATTAGATTAAATTTAGATAATTGTAATGTTCAAACTGATGCAAAAAAGAAAAGACTTGAAGAAATTGGTGAAGAACATAAAAAAGTATTAGATGAGAAAATTAAACAATATCAAGAACTTGAACAAGTCGTTTCTCAATTGCGATCCGATTTGGCGGCAGGAGACTCCAATGTACAATCACAAATCCAATATCTTGAAACTGCAAAAAGCAATATTCAAAAAGAATATGACTTATTGCAAGAAAGTTTGTCTGCATTAAAAACTGAATATGCCGAATGCGATACTCAACGTGAAATAATTAGACAGGAGAACAAAGATTTATTGGCTAGATATAATACATTAGTTGAGGAATCATCTAGAAATGTCAATGCACTTGCTATGTTACGTAATGAGAAAGTAGCATTGCAAAAACAAGTTATTAATCAACAAAAGAAAGATAGTCAATTTTGTGTTATTTGTTAAATTCTTTCTATGTGTGTTGTGATTGTTGTATGTGATGTGGTATGTTAACTTTGGAGCATAAAAAAATAGTTGTTTTTTTTTTGTGTTGTATATGGTGATGGTTAAAATGGCGAAATCATATCGGTTGCTTGTATCATACTTGGGTTTTTATTTATCATTTCATACCCGATTGCACCCAAACTAAGGCATATTAATAGCACTTGTTCAAACGCAACAATGATTTTAGCATTTGCTGTTTTAGGTGTTATATCACCATACCCGACGCTTGAAAATGTGGTAGTTGTAAAATATAATGCATCCGTTAATGTTTCCTTAAGAGGTCTATCTTTGCTAACCGTAAGCATATCTCGTCTGATTAACATATTGTTAATAAATGTTAAAATAACAACTGTTATTATAATCCACATAAAAATATTTAAATCCGATTTAGACAACATGTTCATATGTAATAACCAATATTATTTTTTTAAAAAAAAATTGATTATTGTTTAGTTAATTTATTAAACCTCCTGGGTCGGCATGACATAATACTTGCCAAGACCAGCACATTAATCTCGTATGTTTGAAACATTGTTTGACCGGT
>JAAHTH010001660.1_pt1 | contig 18648 bp, 15 predicted proteins | sample 6116091 | NCBI WGS metagenome assembly JAAHTH01 (sample SAMN13939990, study PRJNA603662) | sponge metagenome | isolation source: marine sponge | host: Mycale hentscheli | place: New Zealand | collected 2006 | reverse complement strand
GAATCTACATTTGCCGAATCTACATCTGGAGTTATTTCACTAATGGACGAAGACACATTTTCAGATATAGCAGGGGTGGATACAACAGCTTCCATAATATTTTCATCATCACCCTCAGTGGACGCAGGTTCCACAATTAAGGACTCAAGAATATTTTGAGATGGTGCAGGTTTCTGCGAATATAATTCACTGTAATTATCTATTAATTCTGGTTGTTCGTTTTCCATATATATATATATATATATAAAGACAACAAAATAAATATGTATGCTAAAGTATAACGCAAATTATCGCTTTTGTAAAAATATATTATCGTTTTCTATTTTACCCTCATAAGGAATATTATGTTTTATGCACCATTCAATACATTTATTCAGATGATTTTTTTTTAATTGTTCTATGCGCTCATGCTTATTTCTATTTGACATTAAACCAATTGTATAAGCAATATTTTCCACTTGCTGTTGTCCAAAAATCGCATTTATTTCTTCTATTTTATTAATAAAAATCATATTATGAGTCATTTTAAAGATTGAACCAAATTTTTTTTGTTCCATAATGACATTATAAGATGATATAATATTACTAATTACATTGTTATAATTAGACGGAGTATAAAATCCTTTACATACAATATATTTCTCTGAATTAGCAATTCGACTGGTTAATGGTTTGCACACAATAATTTCTTCATAAAAACAACTTAACAAATACAAAATGTCCAATGAACTTTTTGTTGTAATATCAAAAACTTTTAATATAAAAGAACCACCTATTTTCTGCATAATAATAGCAAAGACTACCTCTGCATAAAGCAATTTCATTGCCTGTGCCTCTTGCTCATTAAAATTTTCGGAAAAATCAAACCCTCCATCTGCTGTTATCATATCCATCTTGTTTCGATATTTGTTATTACAATATACTAAATTTTCAATCAAAAATAAATCACCTGTATTGCTGGCACCATTTTCAATTATAACATTTTCGTTTTTTCTTATAAATTCTTTGCTTTTTTTCCATCCAGGAACATTTGGATGTTCATCAATAAGTGTCATTCCATAGTAAGTATCGCTAATGTTATTGCGCATATGACATAATGCTTCTATAAATCCTCCTGGACCTTCTGCTAAATGAAAACTGTTAATTGTCTTTTCATGTTTACACAACTGAAAGTCATTACATAATTCAATCATTTTGAAAAACGAACGACTCAGTGGTTTTAGTTTTGCCACAGCATTCGGTCCTCCATAAATATGACTATGGATAAATTCATACGGATTCGTCAATCGTTTCATATTGTCCCATTCTTGTTGATTATTATCTAATTGTTTTTTGTACTTGGTTGTATATTCTTGTAATGTATGTGAAACGATTGTTTCAGAATTTTTATCTTCAACAAAAAATAACGTAGGGTCAACAAGATTTTTATGTGTAGGTAAATAATAATATAGCATAATACGATAATATTATTAAGAAAATATTTTTATGTAGTTTACTGTTCAATAACTAATTTTACCTTACGCTTTGATTTTTTTGGCTTAGGTTCTTCAATAACAGCAGTAGCTTCCCGTACAACATCTCGTGCAATATCTTCTTCTTTTTCTTCCAAATTAGTTTCATATTGTGTTTTATTTGTCAACGCGTTAAATACAGTCTTGCTATCAACATTACGAACTTTTTTGAATATAAAATAATTATTGTAAAAGGATATTTGCTTTTCGTTTGTAGTCATATGTTGTGCCATCCCATAATCATTTTTCGCATTTTTGTTGCGTTTAAGTTCGTCTTGCATATAGTTGTATAATTGTTCAAACGACCCTATTCCTTCTTGAAATCCTAAGCGTTTTGCTTCATCACGTGTCAATGGTTCAAAACCATAATTACTCATAACTCGTGTAAAATACGTATAATTAACCAAGTATTCTGTGAAAGACTTGTTAATAGAATCTTGATATACATCAATAGCGTAATTTAAACATGTTTCATCATCTTCAAAAGTGGCGCTATCATAAAGTTTTGTTATTTGCCATATTTTTACACCATCCGAAATAATTGATTTGGAATCACCTACTTTTGTTTTCTTGAGTGCATTAAATATTTTCTTTCCATCATAACTCGTCCCTATAAAATATCCATCCACTTTTGTCATTTCACAGACGTTGCGTGCAAAACTGGCAAGACTAAGCATGTCCTTGAAGAAATAATGAACGGCAAATTGACAAGATGTAATTTGAAATCCATCAGAGGCCTTACCATATTGTTTATATACACCTGCACCTAACTTGTCTTTATTTTTTGTTCCGCTTCCAAAAACTGCTTGCACTATTTCTTTACCTTTTTCAGTAAACATTGCACTTCCATCGCGTATATTTATTGAACTATTGCCATGAGCAAAAAGTGCAGCTGGCATAATTTGGAATTCCTTTCGTGCGTTTAAATATCGCGCACACGCACCATCAACACGATTTTCAATATTATCCGAAGATACATCGATACCTAATACAAAAGACAAACGCGCTTTTATCCATTTTGATAAATCTCCCGCTTTTCCTACTGCTAAATCCACCAAGGTATTTCCAGGCTTACTAACACCTACAATCAGTTTCTGTTTTACATATAAATTGTGGAAATTACGCATTGCTTTTGTCATTTTGCCTTCCGTAGTAAAACGGTTGTAATAAATATCGTCATCCGCAATTTCATCTGGAATATTTTCTCCACTTCTGATCATTGATGTTGTAATGGGATTATGAATACTGTACCAATTACTATTGGCAACATGATAAGCATTTCCATATTGCTTATTACCTGCTCGATAACTTGCTGTTTTATCATAACGCACACGTAAAGGAACCCATTTATAATTATCCGCCCTGGTCATATCATATTTAAACTCCACAATCATCCCATCTTCAAATACTTCCCCCTCTTCAGAAATCATTTGCAAATTACCCTCTGGATCAGTTTCTAAAAGCACATGACACAATGAAGCGTTTGGATCGCTTGGATTGGAAGGATAAAATGCAACAGGTTTATATTTTTCTTCGTCGTCAACATTACCAGGACCTTTTATTTTATCATTAATTAAATCCCCACAAGGATTAATATAGCCATGATCAGCTTCATTATATCCAACACGTAATGTCAAAATCTTATATTGATTAATTTGTCTATCACTGGCAGCATTGGTTCCTTCTTGAAAAATATTTCCTAATGCATCTTTACCGTCAGTACCTTTTTTTGTTGTAATGAGAAAATCAATGGTGTTAAATTCGGCTGGTTTCCATTTAAACGAGCGTTCCCATGTATCATTGCGAAGTCGCCCTTCTTTGCCAACAATGGCACTACCAACACCTGTATTTGCTGGTGTAAAAATCAAACCGTCAGTATTGTATTCAAAACTACCATTTTCTTCACTTGTTAAAATAGTATTACAACATTGAAAGATAGATTGAGATATATTGGCTATTTTGAAATTCTTGTATTCAATGCGTATTGGCAATAAACTATCGGACCCATTAAATGATTTCAACTTGAGTTTTTTAATAGCAGTGTGCAACAAGGGCAATCGAAAGTTCTTTTCATCATCTCCGGAAGTAAGTGGCACAAAACCTAATGAACGAACGTTTTTCTTATTAATAAAGTAAATATCAAAAGCAGCATATAAATTAATGAACTCTCCTTTTTTATTATGTAAAATATGCTCACCATCCATGATTGTGTTGTAAAGTTCTTTATTATGACATTTTACACCAGTGCCTTGTATATTCATATTTGTATCCATTAATACAATAGTTCCTTTCTCGTTAATAAACAACAATTTACGCAGCCCATCCGCTTTTTCTGTGACCGTATAACTATTACGAATATTTGGAACAGTCATATCTGGATTCACAGGAACTATATTTGGGATTTGCAGGGTATAAGAACTTGGACCAATAAATTGATTGTTAAAAAGGCGATCACTGTCCGTTTTCCCATATATTAACGTCAAATATTGCGTTGCCAGTGTTTTCATTTCGGCATAAGAAATAGGGTAATTTGTTTCTTGGAATCCAGAAAGCACATATTTAATCACTTTGCGCATTTGTGCACCCAACTCTTTCGCATCAAGATTTTGTTTTATTTTGTCATTAAGTACTTCAATTTCTACTTCATATGATTCACTGGCATCTAATACACCCGAGTCTTGTAGTGTATATTCCATTATATAATTGCGACCTCGCTTTCGAGATTCTTTGACAATACTCAAATCAATTCTAAAAGGTATGTCTGTATGTACCATAGAAACACGATTCATCAATCGGAATGATTTTTTTGATTCTTTCCAATTTTCTTTCATATTTTTCCCTATACCACTATTACTACGAATATCTTGTTCATTCGAAAGCGTAATACGAAAATTGAAATCATCTACATTTACTGGATCCACATAATTACCATAATGTTCCACAGAGCTTTTTTGGACAAAACTATATGGCATGCTTTCAAGCATATTCGATTTACAATAAGTCTCTATATTCGCAAGACCAAGTATTTCTGCACGAATATTTGATTCTTTTGTTTGTCCCTTAATATCAGTAAATTCTGGACGTATTTTTAATGAGTGTTCACTCGTTTTTTCATAAGTAAAACCAACTGATAAAAGCTTTTGAATTATATTATCATAATTTATTCGTGTTGTGCGCTTTACTCCGCGTGTACCGAACCGTACTTCTAATTCATTTACACCCGAGCCTCCTGCAGAAAGCTTTTCTAAATATATTTTTATAATATTATCAATATCGACTTGCGTACTCATTATATATATAATAATGGTATTATTTTATATAATGTAAATCATTTTTTAATTTAATTCTTCCAAAATTGATGCATATAATTCGGGTTTTGTTTTATTTTTTCCTTGTATATTCATGACAGATAATTGTAATTTATTACAGATTTCTTGTAATTCACCTACTTTATATGCCGACACACCACGGAGTGGTTTTTCAATACTTTCTTGTTTCCATAATTCCTCTTTTATTTTTTTTATGTTTCCATCATATTTCTCCATAGTCGCATTGTGATCAATACTGTAAGCAATGCCTCCACCTGACTTTTTTTTTTCTTCGATAATAAATGCACTATTTTCAGGAAAATAGCAAAAATCTAAATAAGATCTTTTTCGAACAAGAATTATATTGACTTTATACAAAATACATAGTGCTTGCAACATACTAAAACCTATTTGTTTTTCGTTAACTAATTGGGATTCAAATAATACCAATTTTACCTTAAATGCCTTCAAATAAGCCTTTTCTTTGCGTGCAAGTTCTACGGTAGTAATTTTAAAATTGTTTTCATGCACAAAATAGTTATTTATTAATCGAAAATTATCCAGTCCATGTTTCGCAATATAAAAACACCAAAATAAAGAATCTCGCTGACGCGGAATAAATTTTCCTTCTTCTATTGGTGTCATCTTAGGCATGAAGGTTTGTAGTGGAACCTTAGTGTCTTTTTTATGCATGTGAAGTTGACTTGCAGAAAATGTATTTTTTTCATGCGCCTTCATGGTATCAAATGAAAACATATATGGTTCTATTTCTGACAACATAATACGTATAGATAATATTTATACTTATTATGTCTTTAAACCTTGCTGCAAGTAAATATTTCTTCTTTCATACCTTCATTAAAAAACTTCTCGGTTAGTTTCTTTTTTTCATCTTCCACCGTCGTAATATGAGTTTCTTGTTTAGCTACATATTTTAAATAGGTCTTTAGCTTTTGAATCGTGGGCTTATCTACATTTGTCAAATTAATAAATACACCGTTTTTATTTTCATTAAGCATCGCACTATTATGCTCATTTAAAATACGCAGTACCTCCACTTGGTGGAAAAAAGAAAGTTGTTCAATATTTTCTTTTAAAGAAGATAGTTCTTCGTCCATATAATTGTTTAACTTCATTTCTATTTAAACTTCTTCCACAATATTTAATTTCGGCTTCTTTTTTACAACATACTTTTCAGATTTATCTTCTTTCAATTCAGACATGATGGAAATATATTTATCATTTAATTCATATCGAACTCCTATAACACGTGTAGTTATTTTATCACCTTCTTTAACTTTATTAAAATACTCCATTTCATAATGATGATCACGAGAAATATAAATGATCACCGGGGAAGGCTCATGTTCAACCTCAGCGCGAATACCTGCTTGTGTAATATTTTTGGCAATGGCTTGAATGTGCATTCCTTCCACAGGACTACAAATATTGCATTCTAATACGACTTCGAAAATAATATTATTTCCTTGTAGTTTTCCGCTCGAATATGAGACCACTTTTATTGATCCTGGCTCAACAAAACCTTCTATTATACATTTCCCCTCAATTTCAGTTGCCAGCTTCTTTTCAATATATTGTTTGACATTTCCTCCTGCTTGAGTAAAAGTAAGGACGACACTCTTTGTAATTATAGTCGGAATATATAAGTTACCACTTTTCTTCGGTGCATTTCTCTTTTTGGACATCATATTAAACTCTATATAATATATTGTAGACTTTAATATATTTTCATTTTTATTTTAAAACGAATTAATTGCTTGCGTTGGTGAAACAAACCAAATTTTATCATCTTTCTTTTTGTCATTGTATAACCGTAGTAAAAATTCTTGTATAATACAAAATTCCATCTTGTTTCTACCTCGTGTATTATCTTTTGTATATTGATCTTCACCAATAATTGCATTTAATAAATTGATGGCAACATTTTTTCCTGACTGATCACATCGTGCTCCCTTTCCTTTTGGATCTTCTAAATCAATTACTTTAAACACCATATATTCTTTTTTGAATTCTGCGAAAAAACCTACATATTTATTCATGTTTTCTTTATTTAATACTCGTTTTTCGATTTCTCCCAATAAGTCATTATAGTCTTCAGCTTCTCCTTCTTCCCAAACTTGCTCTTTCATAATAACCAGTTGTCGCTTATTATCTTTTGTCAGCAACAAACCCGTTAGGCCTTTTGCGTTTAAAATATATTGATCAAAATAACTTTTACATCTAACTTCAAATGATGTTAAACCAATGTTGAAATACAAATAGTTGATCACTTCCATTATTTCATCATAGACGAGAGATTGCATTAAATGTTCCACTAATAATTTTTTCAATACATCTTCACTGACACCTCGTGTTTTAAATGCGGCAAAAATCTTACTACAAAATACATAATAATCAGTTTCACCACGTTCTACATTGTCTTGCAATTCCATTACTTTATCATATTTATTGATCAGGTCTGTTAATATACCTTTGTTTTGGGATGGCATAGTATTTATTAATGAAAGTTGATGTTTTGATTTTGTCTCCGTATCGATAGACTTATTTTCATTTGACATCTCAACAGCATCTTGAGTACTAACTGCATTTTGCGCACCATCAGCAGATTGAGTATCAACTGCGTCTTGGAGAGATCTGTCTTTAATTGGTGCAGCAAATTTCTTGTGTGTAAACGGGATAGGTACCATTCGATCATAAACACTGATGTTCGGATCTTCTAATTCTACTGGCTGAAACATATAGTATTCACCAATATTACTTAGTCTTCCTGCACGTCCATAGTCATCAGTTAAATATTCATTATTATCACTTATGAGCTGTTCCAAAGCAGCATTTATTTGAATAATAGGATACACGCGATTTATATTAATATACTTAATAAGATCCTCTTTTTTATAAAAATATTTGTCTTTAAAAGCATCCCTAATTTTTTGTACAATTTTATCAGAGTTCATAATAATAAATTTTTCACTGTATGTATCCATAATAACATCTTCTTCTTTAATGTCTTTGTATGGTCTACAGGTATAGTTGCATGTCTTTAAATAATCACACGACGCAGAATATGGTTTATTTCCAATAGCAAAGTCAATAGTCTTTCCATCAGATAATTTCTGCGGAACACTACGCTGCAATACTTCCGCATTATATTTATTTTGTTGTATGTTTAAAATACAATCTACTGAGGATTCTTTCAATAATCTACTTACTTGACCTATTTGTAGTGCTTTCAGTTCGGCAAGACGATAAACGTATAAATCAGCTGCTTCTTCTTCGCTATTTAATATGGTACCATATAGAAATATTTGCACATTACGTTCAATAAATGGTAATTTTACATGACTACATGTTCTTACACCCCGACCAATAACCTGTTCAATTAAATTCATATTGTACCATGGCTCCATAATATGCACTTGTCGTATGTTTTTAAAATCAAGTCCCTCTGAACCTGCTTTTGTAATAATCACCACTTTTATTTTCTCTCCATTAATGTTATCCTCATCCGTTAATGCTATTAGATCTTTTTTATTATTTGGCGAAAGAGCTTTATCGCCACTAATAATAACATACTTTGCTGGACGAAATGTCTGTGTACCATTTTCCGCGCGTATTTTAAATGTTTGTGAGTCAATAGAAGGTCTCGGAGGCGTTTTGAATAAATTTTTTGCATATTCTCCATAACGCGTCATGCCCATTTCTTCTAATGCTAAAGCAATGGGCACCGCTCCTCCGTCAATATAGTTTGTGTAAACAAGAATAATACCCGTTGAATTCTCCACTGATGTGCAAATGTTTTTAATTTTTGCACTATATTTTCCTATTAACTCTGGAGAGAAAATACGACCAGCTGATTCATCTTTATAATTAAAGTCTGTTTTTAACATAGGCACTGTACTATTTGTAAATTCCATAAAATTTTCCAGTCCACTACTTCCAATTAACGAGCTTACGTCCGCATCTGCCCTTCCTGGATAACATATATTCAATGCCATTAAAGGTTTTTGCAAGATTGTATAACCAAAACTATCCATATTCTCAAAATTAGGCATACTTTCTCCTTGCTGACGAATATCTTCTATAATACGACTATACACTGTTCCTTGATAACTACCAATGTTTGTTAAATATACATTTATGTGCTCTAAAGGCTGCACAATTGTTTTACCGTTTAATTGTACTCGAGGTTGTGGAATAATTTCAAATGTATTTTCTGGAGAGAAATCTCGTGGAAAAATACGAAAAGGAAAAGTGAGTGGATTTTCACCTTTTACAAAAGAAATATATCCATTTATCTTTCGGCGCAGCAAATCCCTTCCTATATCTTTTCCATTTTTATCCATTAAAAAACTTCCTGATTTGTCAAATACTTCACTTAAACCAATCATTCCACGACGATCATTTCGATTCATCAAATTCACCAACCATATAATTTCTTTATAACTATTAAACATTGGTGTCGCCGATAATAAAAGTAATCGAATATTACTGACATTATCTACTAATTTAATAAGCTCCGAAGCGACGCGTTTATTTGTCGTGTTTTCTTCAGTACTTCTAATATTTTGCACCTCATCAATAATAATTAAACGATTTTGAAAAACACTGCGCAATGAGCGTTTGATTTTTTCTGGAGTCGCATCCTCCATAGAACTTTTACGCTGGATCATATTTGCAAATTCTAAATAACCCAAAAATAAATAACTATTATTTATTATCCTTTCAACTTGACGTACCACTTTACCTTTACCCAATCCCTTCATATTCATAGGATTTATTTCTTGTAAATATTTATTTCCTGTGCATGCTCGCAAGTTCCATAAGCCATCTACTTGTTTCAATTTACGTGGATCAAATAATTGCAACTTAAAGTTTTCTTGTACATTTGGCGAAGCAACCACAATAATACGCTGCACTATACCCATTTGTTTCATATAATCACGCATTTCTTCCGCTACACTAATAGCCGAACACGTTTTTCCCGTTCCTAATCCATGATACAATAATAAACTATTATAAGGCGTTTCAAAAGAGAGAAAATTTCGCACAAACAATTGATGTGGCGACAATTCAAAATCTGCATTACACATCGCGTCTGCCTCATCTTCAATATTTTTTATTTCAGCAATTTCCATACGTGTATCATAAAACTCTTTTCGTTCAGATATTTTTATATTGAAATCAGGATCATCTAAACTTGGATACAAATAATTGTATTGATTATTACTTGCCAATTCTTTGCCATCAATTTCTTCTTTCATATTTAAAAAATCATTCACCTTTTTTGGGTCGCTCTTATCTAATGTGTCATATATCTCCCCTAAATTTTCTTTTATTATAATAGGATCTTTTACTGAAGCACTCATCTATATATTACGAATATAATCTATATTTTTGTAAAACGCTATTAATTTTTTTTAAAATATTTTTTTTTTCAATATTATACGGACGAATTGTACTAATACAATTATCATAGCTTAACCATTTTACATCACAAACCTCTGTTTTTTGATAATTATTATTTAGTTCTACATTTTCATTAATATAACCTAAAAAATATTTATGCTTGTACGATTTTAAATTTGACCCGGTAAATATTTCTTCATAAGGAACTAAATTGATTGCTACCTTTACATCAGATTTACAAATACCTGTTTCCTCTTCGAATTCACGCAAAGCACAATTTAAATCCTTTTCTTGAAAATTTCTTCGCCCTTTTGGAAACCCCCATTCAGCTTCTTTCCATTGTGTCGATGAATGCTCAATAAAATAGTCAATATTATATAATGTTTTATCCACTAATATACCTTCTTTTAATGTTTTATGTTTTTCACGAGATATACGTTCTTCTCCTCTATAATTACTCCCTATCCATTTCCCCCATAGTTCAGTCCATAATTCGTCGAAACTATTATTTTTTATGCGCTCTTTTTCTGCCACAGTCATTTCATCAAATATATTTTGAATATATTCCATATTGTGTACAGGATATTTGCCTCGCATAAATTCTACAAACCCCAAGCTGTCTTTTCGTTGGATTAGCAAGTATTGTAATTCATCATTATAATACCTAAATGTTATCATACCAATAGAAGTAATCGGATATTTACATGATTGATAATTATGTCCACTATTACCACAATTATTACAAAAGTTGTTATTATAGGAATAGTTTTTTTGCATCGCAAGTTATATGTTATTATTGCTATGTTTTTATATTAGTTCTTTTTAATGACATTAGATCCTAATATTTGGGGACCTAATTATTGGTTTTTTTTAATGACTATAGCCGTCTCTTATCCTAAAAAAGCAAATACAGTACTCAAAAAAAAGTACTACGATTTCATTATGAATATGCCCTTATTTATTCCCGATGATAAAATGGGTAATAAATTTAGCCGTATTCTGGACAAATTTCCGGTGGAACCTTATTTAGATAGTCGCGAATCTTTTATTAAGTGGGTTCATTATATACACAATCAAATAAATAAACAACTCGGTAAAAACGAAATGACATATATTGAAGCCATGGATGATTATTATTCTCATTACAAACCCAAGGAAATTATTATGAAAGAAGAAATTAAAAAAAGAAAACAAATTTATTTCGGTGGGATCTTAGTATCATTGGCACTTACAGTATACATATTATATAAAAAATAATATGCTTGTAAAATATACTACAACAACAAATGAAATTATTTACGCTGAGCAACAATGTGAAACATTTTTTACTTGCATTTTCTCATGGTTTATTTACATTAAGTGCATTTATTAGCTATTATTTTATGAACCCACAACATGTCCACTTAGGAGAAGTGCTGATTACATTTATTGATTTACTGGGTACGTTAACTATTTCATTGTTTCATTATAATGATGCTTGGATGTTTGGTAGAACTTTATCCAATATATTTACCCTAATCGCCATAGCGATTTTTTGGGATGTTTTATTATTGTATGTAAAAAAATAAAACGTTATAATAAGATGAAAAAAAATTATTTTACAACAAAGTATGATGTGGAAAATAGGTACTTGTTCTTGGCAGCACAAAGTCTATTTTCAATTGGCTCATTAGTTAATTATTATTTTATGGAAAAAGATGCTATTAATTTAAAAGGTCTAATTCTTTCTTTTATTGAATTTTTAGGCGCATTATGCATGGCAATATTTCAGTTTAGAGCAAAATGGCTCAGAGGAACCATAATAATGTGTCTTGCTTTAGGTGTAAGTACTTTTGTGTTTTTCGATTTTTTATTAGTTTATATTCAAAGACATCGAATAATGCATATATAATTTAATATATATTTAATTTATATATGCCAAGAAAAGGAGGAAAAGCTATAGCATCAGGATCATATGGTTGTGTATTCAGGCCCGCATTAGAATGTAATGGAGAAGATAAACTACATGATGGTGTAAGCAAGCTAATGTATAATGAAGATGCAAATGAAGAAATGGATGAAATGGAACCCATATTTAAAGTTGTAAAAAAACTCCCGAATTCCCACAAATATTTCGCAGTATCTAATACACATATGTGTCAACCAAAACCTCTTGACGAAGGAGATAAATACGAGTTTGATAAAAAATGTGGTAATTTTGTAAGTGATGGCATTAGTGCATCAAACGTAAACGATTCTCTCAATGACTTATCTATTATTAACATGCCCGATTTAGGTCGTGATTTACATGAATATATTGGTGAACAAAGTCCATTTAATGAAGAAAGTTTTAAAAAATTCAACAACATGATGATTAACCTTTTGGTAAATGGTGTTGCTCCAATGAATAAAGCAAATGTGTTGCATCATGATCTTAAAGATACAAATATTATGGTTGATAAAAATGACAATACAATTATAATAGATTGGGGTTTTTCTGGTGTATCTAAACCAAATGAACCAGTTCCTCTAAACGTAATCGGAAGACCTATTCAATACAATACACCTTTTTCATCTATGCTTATTAATAAAACATTCGTTAAAGAATATAAAAAAGTTTGCGAACGCATGGCCAAAAAACCGTTGTCAAACAAACAAAATAAATCTTTTGTACAACAATATTATGCATTTCATATAAAACGTAATGTTGGCCATGAAAGTTATTTAAAACAAACCATTCCTTATGTTTTTCCTGGTGAAACGTTAATGAACTTATTAACTAATTATGATGCTCAAGTATTAGATGCATTTACTAATGGTTGCAATTTTGATATGGTGAAATACTTCACAGAAGTCTATATTTTCAATGTAGACATCTGGGGTGCTTGCACTGTGTTTTTGCAATTTATAAAACATAAGGATATGTTGCAACGATTACCTGAAAATATGCAAGCACGTGCATTAAGCATTTACCGGGAAATTTTATTAGACATATGTTTTAAAAATGGAAATGAACGCATTGATGTAAATAAAATTGTTGAGTTATTGAGTGAGTTATCAGGAGAAAATTATATTACAAAAAGCAAAAAAAGCACAAAATCATTGTCTTTCCCTGATATTCCACAAACATCTCCGCGCGGACAAGATTCACTTATTACTGTGCGAGTTGATGAGCCACTTGTCGATAAGGAACCGTCGGTCAATGATCCCGCCTCCAGAAAAAGTTCTAAAACGAAAACAAGACGCAAAAGATGTCCAAGAGGTTATAGACGGCATCCTAAAACGAAAAAATGCACTGTTATGAGTGGTCCTGATAAAGGAAAAGTAATAGATTCAGTATAAGTTTTTACAGATATTGAAAAAATAATTATATAAGAATAAAATATGAAAAATATATTCACAACATGCATAGCGTTTTTTTTCTGTAGATGTCATAATAAGCATAAACATAACAAGAGAGATCGAAAAATAATAGCAAATATACAAAAATATGGCATTTAATAATAGTGCGTTAACATTTAGGACTTAGATCAAATATAATATAATATATTTATATATATTATAAAATATGGGATTGTTTACAAACGTTCCAATTCCGAAAAAAGGGTGTGTTGGTGTTTTAGCCGCATTACTTAATGCGTACGACGAGTCTGAACCTGTTGCACCTGAACCTGTTGCACCTGAACCCGTTGCACCTGAACATAATCATGACGACCACGAACATGAAGAAAAAGGAGTAAACAATCTTTTAATTCATATTACATTAGCTGATGAGGCTGCATATTTTATTGAAACACTTGAATTAAAATTAGTAGAAAATTATTTTGAATCATATCCTTTCCGCGTTTATGATAATTCAGAAAATATGGCCGATAAAAAATCCCTCAAAATTACACTTTTAGTAAACGGGGAAGCACCAGAGAGTAAAGACAAAGCAGGTACTTTGCGCATGGTACCTACAGCTGTAGCAATGGAGGCGTATTTAGGTAAAGCAGCAACAAAACCCGACTTAATCATAAATGCGGGTACATGTGGTGGTTTTCAGTATAATAATGCTAAGATTGGAGATGCAATATTGGTTTCTGAATCATTCGTAAGTGATAGCTTTATACCAATTGCTTTCCCCGTTACTCTTGACAATGGTGAAATAATTATTGTTGAACCATATAAGAAATATGCTACGGACAATATTGCCTTGACAAAATTATCTGTGTTAGCCAAAGAATTAAAGCTTATTGAAGGTCCATGTGGTACAGGAAACTCATTGGATTATGTAGAAAGAGATCTCGAGCGCCTTCAAGCCAATGGTGCTTTTGCAAAAGATATGGAATTGCATGCTCTTGCATGGATATATCAGTACAATGGAATCCCACTAACATCATTAAAAATAGTAACCGATATTGTTGAATTAGAAGATCCTGTTGGAGAACAATTTGTCGCTAATTTAAATGCAGCCGCACAATCATTAAACGAAAACTTGATTAAAATAATTGAGTATATTAAAGAACATCGTGATTTACTTTATGCGTACGACGAGTCTAAACCTGATGTACTTGCATTCAATAACGCAGACCTTATGTTTGTACACAGTATGGTTCCTCATCATCAACAAGCTATCACAATGGCTGACTATGCACTCGACCCTTTAGTAGGAGCCAGTGTAGCAATCATAAATCTCGCCACCCAAATAAAGGGAGCACAGGGTCCTGAAATCGAGCAGATGATGAACTTTCTCAAAGCTTGGGACAAGCCAATGAATATGGAGATGGATATGGAGATGGACGGAATGTTGACACTTGCAGAATTGGATACACTCAAGCAATTGAGGGGGCAAGAGTTTGACCGTGTGTGGCTTAGGAGTATGAATAGGCACCACGAAGGTGGAGTCATGATGGCTAATGACATAATTAAAAACGGCGTTAATTCAGAAGTTTTAGAACTTGCAAAAGCCATTATCGTTGAGCAGCTGGAAGAGATTAAGATTATGCTGGCACTAATAACACAGTAGATGCGTGATGCAGAAAAAGTTAGAGTTTCAGCAACAGATTGGTTCAGTGTTGTGTCGATTAAATAAATTACCACAAATCTTATATAATAATTATATATTGAATATATAATTATGAAATACGGATATGGAGTTATTATTTTAGCAATAACAGGTTTTATGATAAGTGATACATATTATGATGGTAAATACACAAAATTGCTGAAATCATGGACCAAATATTATAAAATGGCTGGTTATGCATTTTTGGGAATCTCTCTACTTTTGTTTTTACGAAAGAATCCAGACCAGGCAAAAGACGTCGTCATGAATGCATCAAACATTGTTAAGGGTATGCCGATTGACAAAGGAGCAGCCAATATGTTTATGCCCATTGTTAGCGCTATGAACCCACAAAGTTTTTTTTCACAAGGACAATGTAATACACCTGCACAAAAAGGGGTGAATAAAATGATGACTTCAGGAAAAACAGGCACGAAACGGTCAGTGAGTGAAACCAAGAAGAAATTTGTGGCAGCTCAACAATCTTGGACATGTAATAAATGTAAAAAACAACTTCCAGCATGGTTTGAAGTCGATCATAAAATTCGCCTGGAATATGGTGGGTCGAATCACGTGGCTAATTTGGAAGCATTATGTCGAGATTGCCACGAACGTAAAACAGCCATGGAGAATTTATAATAAAATCTTTTCTAAAGGGATTTTAATATGGATAAAGTTGTATTAGGAACAGCATTATTTCTTCTCATAACATTAGCATTTTTTGGATTAACAATATGGTTATTATTTTTCAACCCAGCAGGTAGTTATGGCTTGTCATGGACATTATTAGGTATTTTAGTCGCATTTCCCTTAGTATTTTATTTATACACACGGAAAACGATTCAGTATTTAACAATGTTAATTTTCTACTCCATATTAGCGTTTATAGCGTTTGTTATTGGTATAATTATGTGGAACCCATTAAATCTTGTTGTGGATTATCCTGGATACTTTTCATTTTTCATGATATGCTTAGCAGCTCTTAGTGGCATGTTTGGATTAAAAGCTACAAATACTATTAGTACCATGCAATTTATTATTGCAAGTGCAGCCATTATTATATTCTATCTTGCTACCATGTTCATGAGCACTAATCCTTATGACATTGTAAGCTCCAATCAAGGAATTGTTATTGGAATAGGTGCTATTGCATTCGTCTTAGGTGTTCTTATTGCACTCAAAGAGTTAAATTATATTCAGTTTAAAGATGTAAAAACAATGGAAATAATAAAATATACTCTTATTACTGTTGGAATCTTAGTGGCTTTTTTGGCACTATTTTACGGTATATTTTATGCAGTGCAACATGTAAATACAGGTACCAATTTCCTTTTAGTATTTATTAATATTCTGATTATTATGGTATTTGCAGCATTTATTATTAAATTTTTCAATATTGATAAAAAACTACGATCAAAACCAGGAGGTGATCCAACATGGTTTGGCTTACTAAAGAAATTATTGTTTTTTATACCATGTTCTATTATTAACTTTGTGGAATATATTAAAGAACAATACAAAATAACACCTAAAGTAATATGGCAATTATTGGGTCTCGAGATTTTACTAATTTTAGGTAGATTTTTAATTCCTTATTTATATGAGAAGTTAATGAATAGTAAAGGGAAATTGTTAGTAAGACATCCGCAAGATATTAATAAAGATGTTTTTTTGGCGAATTTTGAAGATTTGAATTATTACAAGAGTGATGATGCCAATAAAGATGCAACCAAAGAAGAAATGCAAAATTATCATTACAGTATTTCCGCTTGGATTTATATTAACTCTTTTGCACCCAATACGAATATGGCATATACAAAAGACACTTCTATCTTAAATATTGGTAATAAGCCAAATATTCAATTTAATGTGGAGAAAAATGAATTAATTATTCGAATGCGCGAAACAAGTGAAAAAGAAACTGTTGTGTTGCGTAAGAGAGATTTAATAAAATATCAAAAATGGAATCATATAGTAGTCGTTTATAATGGAGGAACTTTAGATGTATTTATTAATAATGAACTTATTTCTACAAAAAGTAATATTATACCCATGAAACAATATGATATTGTATCATATGGCAGTGATGATGGTATTTATGGTGGTATATGCAATGTCAAATATTTTAATGAAAAACTGAGCCGTTCAGAAATAAACTGGTTATACAATACAGCCAAAATACATGATCCCCCTGTTATTTAGACATTTTCGATTTTTTATTTAACAAAATGATTATATAATTTCTAATTGTATATTATATAATTAGCATGGAAGCAAAAACTATAATTATTGCTGTTGTTGTCATATTATTGTTATACATTGTCATAAGAATGATTTCAGGCAAGAGTTCAGTCATTGATGGTATGAAAAGTGCAAAAGATACAAGTACCATTAGCCCAGATGATTTGCCGGATAATAATAATACAAATAATTATACTTATTCAGTATGGTTTTATGTAGATGATTGGAGCTATCGTTATGGAGAGCCAAAGATTATTTTAGGACGTTTAGATGCAAAACGCGAACCATCGCCATCGATTATTTTAGGCGCTATTGAAAATAATGTCCAAGTAAATGTTGCATGTTATCCTGATAATAATAGTGATTCTTTCCAAGTACATAAATGTGGTATTGCCAATGTACCTATTCAAAAATGGGTCAATTTAATTGTTAGTTTATATGGACGTACATTAGATGTATATTTAGATGGTAAATTAGTACGCACATGCGTATTACCTGGAATTGCCAAAGTAAATGATAGTGCTTCTGTATATGTTACACCGGAAGGTGGATTTTCTGGCTACACTGCTAAGGTACAATATTTTGCCGATGCAACCAATCCCCAAGAAGCTTATAACATTTATAAAGCTGGATACGGCGATAGTATTTTAGGTGGTTTAATGAATAAATATCAAATTAAGATTAGTTTCTTAGAGGATAATGTAGAACAAGGTAGTATTGAAATTTAAGGATGATTACATGATTTTATTTTTTAATGATTGTTGAAAAACATATCTAAATTTCTTGTCATATAATATAGATATGTTTAAAGGAACGTCTAATGCATTGAATGGAACAAAAGAATTTTTAGAATCAAATAGTCTAATTGCGAAGATATCTTTTTTAATCCTCATATTGATCTTATTTATATTTGCACTACGTTTAGGAACAAGCATCATGGGGTCCATCTTTTCTTTTAGCAACAGTCCTTATTTAGTAAAGGGTATGGTAGATGCAAAGCAAATGATCAAAATACCACAAGATCCCAATGAGCAAAATGCTATTACAATAACTCGTTCTACAAATGAAGAAGACGGTATTGAAATGACTTATTCTGTATGGATCTATATCGATGACTTGGAATATAATAAAGGGT
>JAAHTH010001659.1_pt1 | contig 18648 bp, 13 predicted proteins | sample 6116091 | NCBI WGS metagenome assembly JAAHTH01 (sample SAMN13939990, study PRJNA603662) | sponge metagenome | isolation source: marine sponge | host: Mycale hentscheli | place: New Zealand | collected 2006 | reverse complement strand
CCCCCCCCCCCGCCCCCCCCCCCCCCCCGCCCCCCCCCCCCCCCCCCCCCCCCCCGCCCCCCCGGAGGCAAGGGTTGCACCGGAAGAGCCCGGCGATAACCCGGAAACGGCTTGAAGCCAATCAACTGCATAGCAGTTGCGCAAATGGACCTTCCGCTACCCCACCACCGTACTGGGGTGTTCAGACTTCGGCATACTTCACCAGGGCCTGCGTGGGACTGTGAGTCCTCAACAACTCACGAAGAGCCAACGGCGCGTGCATGGCACGTGTGTGTTCTGCCCAGGTATCGACGGCCCGCAAAACATGGTTACTTCCAAGCGAATCAAAATAGCCATGCCACAACCGCTGGTGCTCGTAACCAAGTCCTCCGCTCATCGCGAGGTCGAATGAATGATGATCGGAAACGACTCTATCTTTGAACGCGCATGCAGCTTCGATCCACATAGGAATCGCGAGCAAGTCGCAGATCTGTTCGTCTTCGAGCGCCCACTCGGTTTTGCCATACTCCTGGGATAATTCAACCGAACGCGTTGCAAGTCCTGCAGATCGTCGACCCTCTACATAGTCATAGAACCCCGCGTCTGCAGCACGCCCAAACCGTTTACTTTTGATCATAGCAACAAGCAGCGGGGCAGGATCCAAACGCTTGGGAAATGCCTGCCAAAACGCCCGCCCTGCATCAAACATAGTGGACATGCCAATCCAGTCGATTAATTCCAACGGTGACATCGGCATTCCATACCGCAACGCCGCATTCTCTATTCGCGCTGCAGCAATACCTCGACAAAGTAATAACATCGCTTCATTCAGATAGGGTGAAAGCAGGCGATTCACAACAAACGCCGGCCCATCTCCAACCACCAAGGGCTCTTTCCCAAGACGTTGAACATGACTGATGCACGCCTCTGTCGTTGCTGTATGCGTTGCACCTCCCGCAATCAATTCCACAGCGGGTCGCTCACCGACGGGCATGAAAAAGTGCATACCACTGAACCGCCCTCGATGCCGTAAAGACTCGGCAATACGTCCGATAGATAAGGTCGAAGTATTTGTACACAGCAGTGCCTCCTCACCAAAAACCTGCTCAACCTCAGCGAAGAACGCTTGCTTGACCTCGAGTTTCTCAATGATGGATTCAATCACAAGCGTGCGCGGGCGAGGTGTCTGTGACTCACGGTTGCAAAATTCGATCGCGGACATCGAGTCACTGATTTTTCGAATGCTGGAAACATCCCACTCGCCATCACTGAAACGAACTTGCTGAACGGCACGACCGATAGCATCTTCATCCTGATCGGCCAGCCAAACAGAGATTCCCGCATCAAGGTGCGCCTGCAAAATAGCAGACCCAACAACGCCTGCACCAACCAGATAAATGCCAACTGGAGCACTCTCACCCACTTCATTCTCAGATTTCTGTGAAGACAACTTGGCACTCTCAGCGTTCACGGTGGATCGAATCGACGGTCAATACAGAACCAAAACCACAGGACAAACTACAACCTCGGAAGCAAAAGAAACCAATCAGCTACTCGCATTATCGTGATTCCAACATAAAAACATTAAACGAACAACTTTCAATCGCCGCTCCGGATGGAAACTTGAGGTGATTGAGTCAGCAACTCCGAGTGACGATTGGTTTTCGCTGCGATCGTGAGCACATGAATGTTCGGACATGATCGCGAATACATCGTTTCTATGTACAGTTACTCGAGCAATCAGATCTTTATACACCTGACCGAAATTGGATCGACGCTAACCCTGCTGAACCCGCACCACCGATGGTGCAGCCAAGGGTTCCAGTGTGGTAACAACACTCATGCTGTTCGTAGTCAGATTATCGCACATGGCTCATGGCTCTTCCCGACTCCTTTGTTTGGGAAATCCAAGTCCATGATCGCGGAATATTAATGGTCGCGGAATATTAATCGGGCCTCCGCCTTCAGATCATGAAAACTTGCAGAGGGTTACCCCTAACCATTTTGAGGAAGCCAGACCGATCGATCGACATCAGCAACCTGCGATACCCCGCGTTGCTGCGGCAGAGCCCATGTGTTCCTGCGGAAAATCTTTCAGCTTAGATGGCGTTAACGCACAATCACGCGAGCTTATCGGCATAACAGGGGCAGAGCAGATGACAAAAAGCCGCTAAACTGCATCTTGATCCTAATGTTTCTACCAAGCCCCGCGTCTTTCAACCAAGCCCCGAGTCGTAATGGAAATCAACAAGATCAACACCACCTGTTTCGAGGAATCGGAAGCTAACAATCTGCGACCAATCACGCTGGCTTGTCCGGCTTACGCAGTCACCAACGCGATCGTCCGTTGTTTTGACTTGCTCAAACGCAGCGTCGGGACACGGGATGGTCATGTGAGGCCCCACCTCCAGAAAATCCAGAAGCTGAGCTACAGAATTCAGGAATTCACCGGTCGCTTGGATCAGGATTCGGGTCTACTACTGGTAAATGCGCGGATCAGGACATTCTTTAACTGACAAAATTCTTAGACAGAACATGAAAAACATCAGAGTTGGAATCATCGGGGCAACAGGCTACACGGCGTTGGAAGTCGCCCGCTTGCTACAAGGTCATGACAACGCAAGTGTTGTCACAGCAACCAGCCGCGCGCACGCTGGTGAAGCCTTATCGACGATTCATCCATCACTTGCAGGACGCTGCGATGTGGCGATCGAAACGTTCTCACCAGAGCAGTTCGCCAAAAAATGTGACATCGCGATGTGCTGTCTGCCGCACGGCGCATCTGCAGAAACAGTACAGCAGTTAGTTCAGCATGGTGTCCGTGTGATCGACTTCAGTGCAGACTTTCGACTTTCAGATGTCGACACCTACCAGCATTGGTACGAGGTCCAACATCCTTGGCCAGAACGTGTCGGGTCAACAGCTTACGGGATGCCCGAATTCTTCGCGGATGAGATTCGCACAGCAGATATTGTCGCCAATCCAGGCTGCTACCCAACTTCTGCAATCCTGCCTCTCGCGCCTCTGCTGGAAGCAGGCCTGATCGATGCGGACGATATCATCATCGACAGCAAGAGTGGCGTCAGCGGTGCGGGACGCAGCGCGAAAGTTGCAACGCTATACTGTGAAACGAACGAGGCTATCAGCGCGTACGCAGTCGGCTGCCACCGGCACCAACCCGAAATCGACGACATCGTTCAGAGAGTTTCAGGGAAATCTATTGAATGCTTGTTCACGCCTCACTTGACCCCGATGGATCGTGGGATCCTGTCAACGATCTATGTCCGGCCGACATCTGACAATCTGGAAGAGATCATGCAATGCTGGCAGGCAAAATTCAAGGACTCAGCATTCATCCACCCCGTAACCCATTTGCCTTCAACCAAGCATGTCTCCGGGACGAACCATGTCCAGATGACAGCTCGAACATCCGGTTCTCGCGTAATTCTCGTCTGCGCAATCGACAACCTCGCCAAAGGAGCCAGCGGTGCCGCAGTTCAAAACATGAACGTCATGTTCGGTCTGGAACAGACGACGGGGCTGTTTTAGTCGATTTAACCCGTTTTCTTTGTGAAACGGATGATAAATCCCACAAATGATCGGGCGACGATCATTGCTCGGACGCTTACACTGTAGGGGTGTTTCGATCCACGACGCATCACGCATGGTAGCCATGGATTCTAGCGACAGCGATCCCGACTTTCACACGTCTAAACACGTGAACAAGAACAATACGCAAGAAGACGATTCGGTGATCTCGGAAGACATTTCATCGACTGAACCGGAACCACTGCTTGCAAGTTTGGCCAGCCAGACAGCCGTCGTCACTGATTCTTTCAACCCCGATTCTTTCAGCTCAGGAATCTCATCAACTCCCTCGAAAGACCGTTGGTGGACCAGTCTCGCGGTGATCGGAATTTCACTGCTACTTTTCCTTTCAACTTCTTTTGTAATGACGATCGTAGCGGCTATTTATGTCCACGGTAGTTTTTCTGCCAGCCTGTTTTCAAATCCAGACAGTTTGCGTCAGGTGACGCAATCTCCAGTGGGCTTGCTTCTGATGATTGTGACTCCGCAGCTTGCGTTAGTTACCCCTTGCCTGATCGCAGCCTACCTTTCTCCACACCCCATGCGACAGCGACTCGCGTTGGTAAAAGGAAACTGGCCTGTGTGGGCATGGATTAGCGCAGCGTTGGCCACACCATTGATCGGCATTATTTCGGGGATCATTATCGGGCTCTTTTTAGAGGAAAGTGCAGCACTGAAGGAAATGTCAGATATTTTCAGGCAGCAGAGCCAATCAGGTTTTATCACGCAATTGATATTAATGATCGCCGTGACTCCAGCCTTGTGCGAAGAGTTACTATTTCGAGGCTATGTTCAAAGTCGCCTGACGCAAGTGTTTAGGCCAGTATTTGGCGTTCTTGTTTCCTCGATCGCTTTTGCAGCGTTTCATATGGACCCCGTACATGTCATCGCCGTTGTTCCTTTGGGACTATTTCTTGGCTGGTTAACATGGCAGAGCGGATCGCTTCTCCCTGCGATACTTGCTCACTTTACAAATAATCTTGTCAGCGTTTTGGCGATCATCATCGCACCCACCGCAGACACCAATACTTTTTCATTACCTGCCTTGGAATTCACCCTCGGCATTTTTTTATTCGGTTGCCTTGGCATTGCTGCAACGTCATTCGCAGCAATCGCCTATCGGCGTGCACCCCCGACTCCAATCGGCACGACCACCACACCCACTTAAATCATTCATCAGGCTCGAAAACATGCTTCCCAAACTGGGCTTTGATCACCCTGACTATCTCTGGCTGCTACTCGCGTTACCCATTCTCTGGTGGATTGGCTATGAGTCGCTAGCAGCGTTAGGAAAAACCAGACGTGCATTCGCTTTGTTCCTCCGGGTTATTGTCTGGACTGCGATTGTGTTTGCTGTTGCAGGTGTGCAGATGGTCTGGGTTAGCGATCGTGTGACGGTGATGTATCTACTGGACCAGTCGGAGAGCATCCCGCAGTTACAACGCACAGAGATGCTTGACTACGTCATTGGCAACGTCAAAAAGCATCGAGAAAGAGCACGAGAAGACCGCGCTGGAATCATTGTCTTCGGACGGGATGCATCCATTGAGATCCCTCCTTTTGATGATGACATTCCGCAACTGCGGCGTGTTGAAAGCATGCGAGAGGGTGCTGATGCAACGAACCTTGAGTCAGCATTGAATCTCGCTCAAGCCTCCATGCCCGAGGATACGTCCCGCCGAATTGTGATCGTCACGGATGGAAATGAAAATCTTGGCCAAGCGAAGAAACTTGCGGCACGCATTGCTGGCTCAGGCATTGGGATTGACGTCGTGCCCGTTATGCTCAGCTCCGAAAACGAAGTGCTAGTTGAAAAAATCGATATCCCCAACAACATTCGCAAGGGACAACCATTCGAAGCTCGTGTCGTCATGAATAATTATGCCGATTCTGACAACGAGCAACCATCGACGGGCAAACTACGTGTAACTCAGAAAGTCAATGGTGAAGTCCAGCTATTGACAGAACAGAACGTCGCCCTGAAACCTGGTAAGAATGTTTTCCCCCTGCAGCACGAAATTAATCAGCCAGCCGCCTACATCTACAACGCTGAATTTGTACCCGATTCTGCTGGCGGGGATGGGCTGACGGAAAACAACAGCGCCACTGCATACACCTATGTCCGTGGTCAAGGACGTGTGCTCTTGATCCAAGATCAGAAACGAGCAGGTGACTTTGACTTGTTGGTGGATGTACTTCGCAGGAACAACATTGAGGTTGACATCATGCAAAGCGACTCGCTGTTTGGCAGCGTTGCCGAGTTGCAGCCCTACGACGCTGTCATTCTCGCTGGTGTTCCTCGCGTTGCGGGCGAAAGCACTGACCAGATCACCTCGTTCTCTGATGCACAAATCAGCATGCTCGTTAGTAACACGCGCCAATTGGGAGCTGGGCTATTGATCATTGGTGGCCCCGAAGCATTTGGTGCAGGGGGCTGGACTGGAACTGAACTTGAAAAAGCGATGCCTGTTGACTTCAAGATCAAAAATTCAAAAATCCAGGCCGTGGGCGCATTAGCACTCATCATGCATGCAAGTGAAATGGCAGAAGGCAATTACTGGCAGAAAGTCATTGCCAAAGCAGCCATCGAACAGTTGGGGCCGAGTGATTACGGCGGTGTTCTCCACTGGACCAGAGGCGGCGACGCGTGGCTCTGGGGCGGGAAGCAAGGCATGCTGGAAGCGGGTCGGTACCGCAAAGCCATGCTTGCAGCAATCGGCCGGATGACCCCAGGAGACATGCCTCAATTTGACCCAGCTATGAAGATGGCTGTGGCGGGTCTTGCTCGGACCCCGGCCTCAGTCAAACACTGTTTGATTGTCAGTGATGGTGATCCCTCTCCTCAAAGCAACGCAACCATCAATGCCTTCAAATCGAACAAAATCACCGTCAGCACCGTTGCTGTGGCTTCACATGGTCGCGTCGGGAGCCAACGCCTGCAGGATATTGCGACACTAACCGGTGGAAAATACTACGAGGCATCCAATGGCAAAGCTCTGCCCCGCATTTTCCAACGTGAGGCACGGAGAGTTTCTCGTCCCCTTGTTTACGAACCAGACGGGGGCACAACGCCTGAGGTTATCTTTCCACATGCGATGTTGGACGGCATTGACCGAGTTCTTCCAAACACCCGCGGCTTTGTATTGACACAAGTGAAAGACAGCCCGCTGGCACAGGTCCTGATTCAGTCGCCCAAGCCTGACTCACCCGAGAATGCGACCATTCTTGCAGTCTGGACCTATGGACTTGGGCGTACCGCCGTTGTGACGACAGATGCTGGTGCGCGATGGGCATCCAACTGGACAGAATGGGCGGGTTATGAAGCTTTCTACAGCCAGCTCGTTCGATGGTTGATGCGGCCCACTGGTGACACCGGAAAATACACGCTTGCCACACAGATTCGCGACGGAGAGGTTCAAGTTGTTGTCAATGCACTTAGCAAAGAAGACTCATTCCTCAACTTTCTGAACATGAGTGCGTCGGTGCTCGATCCAGACCTGAAACCTGTGCCATTGCGGATGCGACAAACTGCCCCCGGGAGATACATCGGTAGCTTCCCCGCAAATAAAACAGGCAGTTATTTCGTCAATGTGATCCCTGATGGAAAAACAGCCCCCTTATCAACAGGAGTAACCATTCCGTACAGCGAAGAGTACCGAATTCGCGAAACGAACCAAGCTTTGATTGCTGAGCTTGCTTCCGTCAAGCCAGCCGGGGGCGACAGCGGAGAAGTGACAGCCCCTCTGGGGTATTCATCAGATGAAAGCGCCGAAAATCACAATGCTTTCCGTGGAGGCTTGGCATTGGCTAGAAGTATCCGTGACGCATGGCCATGGTTTGTACTAGCGGGATGTTGCATTTTCCTTAGTGACATTTTTGTACGTCGAGTTGCCATCAACTTCGATTGGATCGGTGTTGCCCTCAAAAAGATTCGTGGAAAATCAGAGGAAAAGGAATCCACGACAACAGCCCGGCTCGATGCGTTGAGGAAAAACAAAGATCTGTTGGATGAGGAACTGCAACGCCGCCGAACCAGCGTACGATTCGAACCAACTCAGCCATCAGTTGACACTGAATCGAACGAGCAGAACGCCACATTTAGCGACGACGAGCAGACAACAGCAAAAAGTAAAAGCATATCTCCCGAGCCTGAAGGCCCGTCTTACACCGAACGGCTGTTAGCAGCGAAACGCAAAGCGAGGAAAGATTGAGCAATACTTACGAGATCAAAACTAGCGATGATCTCAAGTTTGTTCACACCGATTCCGCTGGAGAAACCATCATGAAGAGATCAGCCTGCAAATGTTTTTAGCATCTATCACGGCTTGATCTCAATGCACAAACAGGGGAAGTAGCAAACGAAAACGGCGTTATACGCCTCAGCCTACGGAACTCACGTCTGGAAAAATGAAGGAGTTGCGCGGATTATTCAGGAACGAATCGACTATCGCATCACAGTTTGTAGCGAATAACGGCTTCAAGACATCCGTTTTGTTAAGATGCTCTGAAGCAACGGCAAATAAATGTTTTACTGTTTAATAATGCGTCGAAAGTAATCATCAGGAGCGATGATCTGGACGGTCACCGTCAACCAATCAGTGGCAGAACCGCCTTGCGATAGCTTTTTATCACGGAAGATTAAAAATGAGAGTCGATGTAGCATGGGTGCGGAGCACCTTGTCTGGAATTGTGGCAGGGACAACTCTAAGTCTCACTGCGCTTCACGTTGCGGCCAACGACGCACCTGCGCTCACACAAGCACTCGCCATGGGTGCGGCACCGAGTGTTGCGACTGTCAACCACAACGCAATCTCTTGGAGCGATAACCCGGCAACCGAAGTGGCGATCGAAGATCAATTTCTCGGCATGCAACAAAGACTTGCCGAACTAGAAGCTGGTCTTGAAGAAGTCGCGGAAGAAGCTGGCGACAAGAGCATTGTCCATTCAGGATCAAGTAAATCCACGATGAAAGTGAGTGGTCGTGTTCATGTAGATGCTTGGGGTTTTGATCCTACAGGGGGTGATGTCGCGGCTCTCAATAGCAGAGACGGATCTCCCGTCGACCCTCAAAACAGACTTGGTTTCCGACGTCTGCGATTCGGTGTCAAAGGCACGATTCGGGACAACATGAACTACAAAATCGAGATGGAATTTGCAGGGGGCAACAGATCTGAATTCCGCGATGCGTACCTTGGCTGGACAGACCTGCCTGTCCTACAGACGCTTCTGCTTGGTAATCAGAAACGCCCCTATGGATTGGATCACCTCAATAGTTCTCGCTACAACGTGTTCCTCGAGCGACCATTTGTTATTGAAGCAAACAACCAGGATGCTCGCCGTCTCGGCTTAGCCTCTTACGGTTATTCAGAAGACCTGCGTTGGAACTGGCGTTACGGCGTTTGGAACCAGCAAAACGTACAGTCTCTAGGAAACTACGTAGGCGATCATCTCCAACTGGAGGCCGCTGGGCGACTCGCGAGTACGCTGTGGTACGACGAGGTAAGCGGAGGCCGAGGATACATGCATTTTGCAGTTTCCGGTTCCCACGCCGACACCGCTCAAAATCCAACCAATGAGTCAAGATTCCGCACTCGTCCAGAGGCACGTTCAGCGAATCGCTGGATCGACACGGGAAAAATCAAAGACTCGGATTACTTCAACTTGCTTGGACTTGAAACCGTTGTCAACGTGGGCCCTGTTCAATTCGTTGGTGAATACCAAAGCGTTTGGGTGAATCGTGACTTAGGTAGTGAAGATGTCAACTTCAATGGTGGGTACTTTTACGTCAGTTATTTCCTGACAGGTGAGCACATGCCTTGGGATCGCAAATCAGGCACGCTCGGTCGAATCATTCCCTTCCAAAATTTCTGGATGGTAAATCGATGTGACGGTTGTCGCGAGGCGGGTTGGGGTGCATGGCAGATTGCTGCACGTTACTCCAACGCGGACTACAGCGACGGGGATGTCCTCGGCGGCGCGGGCGAATCGTTCACATTCGGACTGAACTGGTACTGGAATCCAAATGCCCGCATGCAGTTCAATTACATCAACGGCAAGATCAGCGACCGCGAGGTTGATGCATCAGACAATGTCTTTGGTGACTACGACATCTATGGTGTTCGCTGGATGGTTGACTTCTAAGGTCAAGAATCGCAGCAGATTATCAAACCAGAAATCATCCCGTCCGAGACTCGTGATTCGGACAGAGACAAATCAACAAGAAAGGCAAAGACATGCATGGATTCCTCACTTACCGCACCTTCATCGTGCTAACGGTGATCGCAACCCTTGCGACTCAGGCTGAAACAGTACAAGCCGAAATCAAGATTGGCTGCCTCCGTACGCAATGTCCAAGTTGCGATTGTTCACTCGACGCAAAGATGGTTGACGTGGAAAAATCCTGTTTTGAAGTCGAAACAAAGACCATCTGCATTCCGCGCGTCGTTTTTCCGTGGCAGCGTAAAAAAGCATGCGATGGATGTGATTCCTGCGATGGACTTGGATGCTCAACTTGCATCAACAACGGTGCACAGACGCGAAGCATTCGTGTCCTCAAAAAGAAAAAGTACACGTGTCCCGAGTGCAAGTACTCATGGACCCCTAACTCAAAGGAATGCTGTGATGGGGCTTGCGATGCTGCGAGTGCCAAGACAGAGCACGGCACGAAGGTGAGTACCAAAGTCGTGAGTCACGGTGTTTTGTTACCGCCGTTGACGAGCATCAATCCAACAAAGGTTGCACCTTCCAAGTTGCTAACGACCGAACTGGAACCCGTCCACGTTCAGACACTTACGCCCTTGTCTTCTTTCACTCGTTAAGGAAGTTCCGGCTCAGGATTTCCCCTGGGGAATCGCACTGTAAATCAAAAAAAGGACGAGGCATGAAACGCCTCGTCCTTTTTTCATAGTAACAGGCAGAAGGCAACGGACTGGTGCACGGCAGTGATTATCAAATGAGCTTTATCAATTCACGACAGAAGTCGGGCAGGTCGTCAGGGCGGCGACTTGTAACATGATTACGATCGACAACCACCGCTTGGTCTGAGTAGATCGCACCGGCATTTATCAAATCATCTTTAATCCCTGGTGAACCCGTCACTCTGACTCCACGATAGACTTCTGCCGAGATCGGTATCCAACCTCCATGGCAAATCGCCGCGATCGGCTTTCCAGCGCTATTAAAGGCTCGCACGAGATCAAGCACCACTTGATCTCGTCGAAGCTTGTCGGGCATGAAGCCACCGGGAACCACCAATGCATCAAAATCTGCTTCAGCCATTTGCGTGATTGCTACGTCACTTTGACAGGGGTAACCATGCTTACCACTGTAAACCACTGAAGCTTCTGGGCCCGCGACGATGACCTCCGCTCCGGCCTCCTGCAATCGTAGTTTGGGATACCACAGTTCTAAATCCTCGTAAACATCTCCGACAAGAATCAAAACTCGCCGCCCCCTTAGTGGGACTTCAATATCAGACATCGACAATCACCTTTTATTCAACAAGATTTTCATGGCCGTCAAAACCGACCAGACTTCGCCGTGGTTCTAATAAGCTTTGCATCGATCATTAAGCAAAAATCATGAAACGATCCGATCGAATCCTAGTGACCTAAAGATCGCCCCATCTGCAGCTAAATCGCCTCGTTACCGTGTTCTCCAGTTCGGATTCGAACGCAATCATCCATTGGCAAAACAAAGATTTTTCCGTCACCGATTTCGCCGTCATCTCCGGACCGGCCTCCCGCCACGATCGCGTCTACTGTTGGCTTAACGAATTCCTCGTTCACTGCGATTTGCAGCTGCACCTTCCTAAGCAAATTGACACTGAACTCATGCCCGCGGTACACCCCCGTCTGTCCACGCTGGCGGCCAAATCCCTGACAATCCATGACGGTCAAACGGAAAACCTCAACCTCTGTCAGGGCCTCTTTGACGGATTCCAACTTACTTGGCTGGATAATGGCGATGATCAATTTCACGGATACGGAAGCCCTAGTTGATAGGAAATGACAACGTATTACCCCTACAGTAACCTATCCACGTGCCGTCGAAAAAGCGGGCAGAGGCCCGGTGACAAAGAAAAAGAGCCAGCCCACGCGGGCTGGCTCAATGAAGCCTTCTGGCTTTGCCTGGTGAAACCCAGACCCGAGTGAGCGAGGCGGACGCTCACCCGGGTTACTGGGAGCTTCTGGCCCAGGCAAGAGCCAAGAAGTCTTCAACGTCTTCTAGAAATCCTCTTCCTCACCGGTGACCCCGCCACTAAACAGAAAGGTCAACGACGGGGCCGCGGTAGGTAGCCTAGTTAAGCAATTGCACCACCAGATACACCGTCAGATGGGTAAGCGTGCATGCCGTGCTCAGAAATATCCAAACCTGCCTGCTCTTCCTCAGCGGAAACTCGGAGGACACCGACTGCTTTGAGTGCAAGGAAGACACCGAGCATGGTGAAGAAAGCCCACGCACAAATGACAACTGTGGCAATTGACTGAACCACGATGAACCCTCCCACCGTCTCAATTCCGTCGGGCAGATCCCCGAAGATGCCGGTGGCGATTCCGCCCCAGACGCCGCAAAGCCCATGAACTGGCCACGCACCGACAGGGTCATCAATTTTGAGCTTGTCCAACATCAGAATACCCAAGACCACCAACGCTCCTCCGGCAGCACCAATCACGAGTGACTCCCACTGAGCGACACGGTCGCAGTTGGCTGTGATCGCCACCAAACCACCTAGCACACCGTTCAACGCCATGGTTAGGTCAGGCTTACTGAACAAAGCCCATGCAGCGAGCAATGCGGCAATCGCTCCGGCGGATGCGGCCAGCGTTGTTGTCAGAGCGATGTAAGTCGTTGCTGAAGCATTTGCAGCACCAGCGTATGTCAACTGGCTTCCTGGGTTGAACCCGTACCAACCGATCCAAAGTATGAATACACCCAACGCTGCGAAGGCAATATTGTGCCCCGGAAGAGGGACACTCTTGCCGTCGGAAGTGAATCGTCCGAGTCTCGGCCCGAGCACGATGGCACCAGCCAAGCCAGCGAAACCACCAACCGCATGCACCACCACGCTACCAGCGAAGTCCTGGAAGCCCATCTGGTCCAAGAAACCACCACCCCACTTCCACGAGCCACTGATTGGGTAAATCAACCCGGTGAGCAGAGCGCTGTAGACCAAGTACGCTCCAAACTTCATTCGTCCTGCAACTGCACCAGATACGATCGTTGCGGCAGTAGCAGCGAACGCCACTTGAAACAGAAAGTCGGCAGAAGAACTGTAGTCACCAGGAGCCGCGGGATCATCGAGAGCCACAAACGAGCTCGGTTCGCCGAGCACCCCATCGAAAAGCCAATTGTCCCCGGGGTACATCAATGCGAAGCCGACGAACAAGAACAGAATCACCCCAACCGAGAGGTCCATCACGTTCTTGGCAAGAATGTTGACAGTGTTCTTTGCGGAGTTCAGCCCCACCTCCACCATCGCAAAGCCTGCCTGCATGAAGAGCACAAGCACGGCGCAGATGAACATGATTAGCGTATTGATCGTGTAGTTCGAATCCGCGGCATTGAAGGCAACCACTTCGGCCTCTTCAGCCTCCTCTGCTGCCACCACTTCCGCCACTGCGTTTTCGGCGGCTTCTGGAACAACCGCCGCCGCCTCATCCTGCCCCAGGGCCGGGGTGATCCAGACAGCGGAAACTCCCGCCAAGCCAAACAACAATAATCCTGTGAGCAGATGCGCTCGCAACGTACAAAACATCTTGGGGGTTACCTTCTGCAAATGAATCCTGAAAGAGTCACCTCGCCCACCGGCGAAGCTTCAACTCGATGACAAATCGGACTTCACAAAACACCTGTCTCTCCTGCCCGGGCCAACTTTGGATCGCTCATTGAGTCCACGGCGTTGATGCGATTAGGGCATCGAACTGTCGAGGGAAGGCATTGGCAAACCGCGGGCCAAAGCGGAGAAAGAAAACTTGCAGCAAGACCGCAAGCTGTTGCTTGGCAAGACTTTAAAAACTTTGCAATCCTGTTCGTGGCCGCGTTTCTTGCCCCGTGACTCTTCCGTGCCTGCGCGACATGCACAGAATCAAAGCACCAACAATTCACGAGTGCCTTTTTTTAAAGCAGCGGGACAACAAGTACGGTTTTTTGTATGGATCAGCGGTCTTTGACGACGTTCGACTGCTTTTGGAAATGAACCATTGAGTGTCAATGCATCGTTGCTGCCCCAGAAAGGTGCTCTGCCTTCCCTTGGCGACGTCACAGCTGCCTTTTTTTCAGGCACCAGCAGCCCAATCAGCAATGGTTGAATCCAAACGACCTGGTTGCTTTTCCCATCGCTCTCATTGACAGACTGGCTTGCAGGCAGGCAGGTGCAAGCAGATCTAAAACAACTTTCGCAACCACGCAAACGGCATAAAAAAACCTGATCGCCCCCGCGGGGCGATCAGGTCCAAAGTTTGATGTTGTTAGCAGCTTATCCAATGACCGTCGTGCCTAGGACGAGCCAACACGCTTAGGTGTGATCCAGCGTACTAGAAGGTCAGAATTGCCGACGTGGCATACGAGAATTGATCATCCTTGACGCTGGTATCAGCATCCTCACTCCAATCCCAACGCAATTCGGGTCGGACCATCAGGTTTGCACACCAGCGATAATTCATTCCGAGCGTCAATTCATAAAGATCTTCATTGACGCCATCTGCTGCAAGCCCATCGCTGTTCAACCACTCAAACCGGGCTCCCAACGTCGTGCAGTCATTCACGGTCTTGAACAGATAGTTACTGATTCCGACCGCGGTTGCATCGCCATCATTCAAATCGACCAAACTGGTCTGCATCGCGTATTTTAAGTCACAGCGAACATCGTACTCGGCTACGATCGAATGGATGTAACCCTCAGCGAGGGGCCCATCGCCTGGCTTATCTCTGAATTTACCACCGATCACGTTGTAGCTTGCGTTCAGTCGGTCAGTCAGATCCAGAGCAACGCCACCGATGAATGCATCACCGTTGTCTTCGAACCCAGTGTTGATTCCTTCAATCCAACCACCTGTCAATGTGACGTTATCGAGGCCGGAATACGTTGCAACCACACCGGTTGCTGTATAGGAAACCTGAGAAATATTGAAGGCAAACGAATGACTGGAGAAGAAGTTCTTAGTCGCCTCAACTGACTCAAAGCCGATATTGGTTAGCATGTGACCAATTTTGGCTGAAAGATCCCCGTATCCAATTTCCATATAAAGCTGCGGAAGTGCGGAACCGTACTGAGAGCCGTTGTCCCAAGAATTGTCATAACGAGTGCCGCCGGGGTTTCCAAACGCTTGCACATCTTGACCATCGGTACCATAGATGTAATCAACACGTCCTCCGATATCCAAACCGCAGGAAGCGTCAATGGCTCTCTCAGCGAACAACCAGCCCTGCTGAAGTTGCAAGTGCTTTGGGTAGCTGTTGAAGTTGTTGCGATCGAAACTGCCGAGGCCAAATCCCTGCTGGCCAGACTGGTAGGCAGTTTGCAACCAGCCGCCAGCGGAAATCCGGTCGCACTCACCGAACAGTTGCCAAGGGTCTCCGATACAACAATCGCGGCAAGCGAGACTCAAAACTCGGTCACACAAGCCACAGTCGCCCAGGCCCAGGCCACAACCTACTGAATCACACGCGTCGTCATCACACCCATCATCATCGCAGGCTGACTCGCACCCGCAAACAGGCTCGCCACAGTCGCAATTCGACTCGCAGGACACCAATTGAATTTCGTTTGCCTGGTCAGCAAAAACATTGCCCGCACAGGTCCCGCAAGCAATCGCTGCAAGTAAGGCCAATTTCGTGAGCTTCATCGTTAGTGAACTCCCAGTGGTTCGGGTTCTTGAATGAATCGCCCCAGCTTGATGCGCTGAGCAATCTTTCAGTCAGATGAAACGGTGACGATGAAAACCATCACACAGTCAAACTCACGTGAATCGGGCTCTTCGGTTATTGTTTAGATCGACGGTTCATGCGATCTTCTGAAGTCTTCGCATGGAAGTTTGCATCAGCAACGACGTCAAACGGGGCAAATTCGTGAATCTATTCGGGTTATTACGAAGGATTGCACTACAAGAGTACTTGGTTGACTCTGCACTCTAAGGTTGGTTCCAGCGGCGGTTGGTTCCAGCGGCGCATAAAAAACCCGGCCACTCCCTAAGAAGTGGCCGGGCAAGATTTTCAATGAATCCGCGGTTTCGGCGATTGCTAACGTCGGGGAGAAACGCTTGGCACCCCCCGCTCACGGATTCGTTGGTGCCTTAGAACGTCATGACTGCGTCAATACCGAACTTGAAGCTGTCGTCTGCAGGAGCAGCGGTGTTAGCGTCCCATCCGTCGTACCAGTCATATCGAATCTCAGGACGGAAAGTCAGGTTCGCTGACTGACGATAGTTGGTACCAGCAGTCCAGTTCCATGGGTCGTGCAGCACGGCATCGGTCGTTGGATCAGCAATCTGATACCACTCGACACGAGTTCCAACAGAAACACAGTCATTGATCGTTTTGATCAGGTACTGGTTGATACCGAAAGTCTGCCTCTCGTTCGTATCAAGAAGGTCACTTTGGAAGATGTACTGAACATCGTCGCTAACAGCGTAATCGGCAACCACCGAGTGCATGTATCCCTGTTCCGTAGCACCACCAACAGGTGTGTTGAAACGACCACCAACAGCAGCGTAGGTAACCGAAAGACGATCAGTCAAACCAAGCGAAACACCGCCAATGAATGCATCACCGTTGTCCTGGAACCCGCTGTCCCAACCTTCGACGTATCCACCGTAAAGCGTGACGTCATCGCTGTAGTTGTATGTGAACAGTGCACCTGTGTGAGTGAAAGGCTCGCTGTTATACATGGTGTTAGCGTGGCTGTAGAAAAAGTTTCCAGTAGCCTGAACAACTTCCCAACCAATGATTGTGTAGAAGTGTCCAACCTTAACGGACATGTCGCCGTAGCCAGCCTCAAGGTAAAGCTGTGGCAGTGCGTTGCCGTACTGGCCACCGCGTGCCCAACCTTCGTTCGTGTCATAGCCAGGAACTGGATTACCGAAGGCTACGGTGTCGGGTCCGTCAGTACCGTAGACATAATCAACACGTCCACCGATGTCAAAACCACAAGAGCTGTCGATCGCCTTCTCGGCGAACAACCAACCTTGCTGGAGCTGTACATTGTCGGCAAGAGTGTTGAAGTTTGCAGTGGTATCAGTGAAGTAACCCAACTGCAACCAACCACCAACAGCGATACCGTTGCACTCACCGAAGAGAGAGTACGGGTCGCCCAAGCAGCAGTCATTAAGACCAAGTCGATCCATAATTGCGCAGTCGCCAAGGCCACAGCCCATTGAGTCGCAACCGGAGTCGCATGCGTCGTCACATGCTGCCGTCTCGCATCCGCAAGCCGGCTCGTCACATGACTCGCAGGAAACCAATTGAATATCGTTAGTCTGATCGGCAAAAACGTTGCCGGCGTAAGTACCGCATGCAATCGCGGCGACGAGCGCCAATTTGCTAAGCTTCATTTGCTTTATTAACTCCCCAGTTATCCATTTCGGGTTTAGGTGCAATTTGCACTGCATGATCCCGTGCGACCAAAAGACGTCGACGGATAAACGAAAACATTTCCGTAATCGGTTGCTCAAGGCTGCGTCAGCTGCCTGGAAGGCGTCGACGAATCCCGAATCATGCCATTTTTATCAGTAGTAGGTATCGGACGGGGAAAGACAGAAGACCGTGTTTTAGCTGCAAAACACTCAAGAATCTGCTGGCTACCTTACATTCAGTAGTGGTTACCGAAGGCATACCAACTGCTGGCTTTGGGTAGCCCTGTGAAAGAATATGGATTAGGCAGAGGATCCAGTGTAAATTTGACAGCAGTCACCACCAAAACACGGATTTCCCTGCAAAATCGCTGCAATCACATGTATGCCGATTGCCACATCTTCGGTCAAACCCCGCTGGTTTCCCGGCAGTCACTGCAAGACAGGGCATCCAAGGAAACCCAAATCGCACACCCTATCGCTTGAATCGTTTACAACTTTGCCTGAAACATGGATTTCAATGTCCAGTCGATTTGTCGTCGGCCTACCCGATAAGCCTGTGATAGGTCAGAATTGCGGGGCGACTGGCTCGAGTGGGCCGGCAGTTTGCGATTCCTCGACTCGAGACGAGCTTTTCGATGGCGTTTTGGCGGTCCAAAAAAAACAAGGAAAATGAGGCCTTGGGGCAGACCTCGGCAACTCAAAGTGAAGTGTCCGAAACGCAGCCCGCAAGTCAGCCAACTAACGAGTCGGCTGAAAGCCAAAAAGAAGGCAAGTTGGCGACTGATGACTCCAAAGGCTCGGTATCAAGCCCAAGCTCGGCATCAAGCCCAAGCTCGGCATCAAGCCCAAGCTCTGGGGCCAAGCCAGCCTCCGGTGGACTGTTCTCGAAGATGCGGGGAGCACTCTCGAAAACAAGGCAAGCATTAAGCACTGATATTCGAGATCTCTTCAAAGCCGAAGGGACTTTGGTCGACGACGATTTTCTGGAAGAGCTTTTTTCAAGGCTGGTTCGGACCGATATGGGAGTCGCTTCAGCGGAAGCCATCCGTGATGACGTGGCAACCCGCCTGAGAGCGCGAGTTGTGTCACTGGAAGAGGTCCTGGAAACGATCACTCAGCAAACCCAAACCATGCTGGCACAAGAGTCAGCCGGAATAAAATACACCGACTCGGGTCCTACCGTGATTCTGGTGGTCGGAGTCAATGGCAGTGGCAAAACAACCTCCATTGGCAAACTCGCCAACCATCTTCACCAATCTGGCCGTAAGGTCGTTCTAGGAGCTGGTGACACATTCAGGGCGGCTGCCGTCGAACAGCTCACGGTATGGGCAGGTCGCATTGGTTGCGAAATCGTAACCGGCAAGCCGGAAGCTGATCCTGCCAGTGTCGCTTACCAAACAGTTGACAAAGCACTGGCCATTGGTGCAGATATTGCGATTATCGACACTGCAGGTCGATTACAAACGCAGGTCAACCTCATGCAACAACTCGAAAAGATTCGACGTGTTGT
>JAAHTH010000171.1_pt2 | contig 18652 bp, 12 predicted proteins | sample 6116091 | NCBI WGS metagenome assembly JAAHTH01 (sample SAMN13939990, study PRJNA603662) | sponge metagenome | isolation source: marine sponge | host: Mycale hentscheli | place: New Zealand | collected 2006 | reverse complement strand
CGACTGAGCCAAATCCATCTCATCGACATTCATACCGCCACTAGGATTGCTGACTCCTTTCCATGGTCCGTAAGTTCTTATTTCACTCTGTAAAGGAATGGCAACTGCCTCTGGGACAACGGCCGGTATAGACATTTTTGCTAAATTTGTTACAGCTAAGTTTGCAGCTATACCATCAAAAACACCAGGATTAATTCCTCCACCCGCTAGCTTATCGCCAATGGCATCTCTTAAACTAAACTCTCCAGAAACTACACCAGATAGAATGTCTGGATCTGTCATGACCTGTAAAGCAATTAACGCCATTCTGCTTGCCGCCCTACCAACAGCTCCTTCTTGTTCTGTTGTCGGAATAAGTTTTACTCTAGGTATACTAAATCTAACCCATGTATAATCATCAGCTAGATCAGCCAAAGCAGCATAAGCTGCAATATTGTTAGTGAGACTAATACCTCCAAAATACATCTCTTCGCTTACGCTAGCTCTTAGATACAACATGGGAATATTTGCTTCTGTCTCTGTCCTAACAACAAAATCGCTAGGATTTAAAGCACTCAAGTCTACACGAAAAACAAAAGTGGTTCCACCTATTCTTTTGCAAATATTACTTACGGGACCATATTTTACAAAAGCACCTATTGTATTGTCATCATTTAAAAATCTAGCCAGCCCGTCTTCTGTACCTAAACCACCATCACCAAACTCATCACTGAGAATCTTAGTTGCTCCTCTTTCACTAGGAGAAGTACCACCAAACCAAGCTCCATTGGATATGGTCTCACTAGTACTTAAATATCCTTTGCCTGCTGTTTTGATAACATTTTGTAAAACTCCCTGTTGTATAAACAAGAATGGATCATTATTAGGTATTGTTACGTTGGCGTTTGCTTGTGGAAATGTACCATCTCCTTGTGTTTGATTGTTCCATGTATTAAAACTCTTGCCTATACAAACCTCAAAATTATTTGCTGGAAGAGTTTGATTTTTTTTAGTGTCCAACAAAGCTGCATACTCTTTGCCATAATATGTATCATATATATTTTTCACATAAGCATGAACAACCTCAAAAAGCTTTTTACTAACTTCCACATCAGGAAAAGCTAATGAAGGGACTTTATAACTATCAAAACTACCATTCTCCACAATGTCTGAAAAAATCTTTAATGAATATTCTTGAAAATTTCCCCATAAATTCTGAAAAATTGCAGCACCCATTTTATACCCTATAGTACCAGGATGCATAGTTGCCCAATTAATATATGATTCATATGTTTGGCTAAACAGTAATTCTTCTTCTGTTAATAATGCTGAACCTTGATCTGCAATACCTAAAATGCTACATATCTCTGTAAGATCATAAGTTATACCCATATAATCTCCACAGAGATTACTCAAGTATAAAGTATAAGCAGGTATACCTTGATCTGTTAATGCTCCATTAAGTTTTTCTCCCAAAACCATAGCAATTCTGCCGCCACCAGTAGGAATATTACAAGTTCCAAGAGGAGTTACAAAATCAGCTGCATTATAGCAACCGTTTTCTGGCGGATCACTAAGATCTTGCGATTCTACTTTGTCGTGATCTGCTGTAGAATCACTAGACATATCAGGCACCACTACACCTAATGGATTACTAATAACCGCACCAGCATCTTTAGTGGGTATACTATGCATTTTTTGTCTTTGAACTTCTGCAAAATATCTCATCTTAGAGCCAAAAATAACATTTTGTGTAGTTTCATAAGATGATTCTTGACCATAGCTTAAAGATTTATAATTAGGAAATTTGTTTTGTACATATGCTCCTAAAGCATATCCATCAGATGGTATAGGTACACTTCTATCAATAAATGACCCCCCCCCCCCCCCCCCCCCCCCGGTCCTGTCTCTATTTCCAACTAGTTCTCCAGCCGCTTCTTCACAAACCGTCTGCAATAAATTCATTAAACTAATACTAGTATCGTTAATACGCATATAACTAGCTCTAGTTACTGCTGTATTATATATGTTATCTAAATTAATCCTTACTGTTTGATCGCTAAGTGGTAAGGTCATATATCTATCGCTAGACATAAATTGACCTAATATATATGTCACAGGTATACCATCATCGTCATACCCACTATCCATAAAATAATCACACTTACCGTATGTAATCGATGGGTTTGTTGGATCTGTTGGTAAATCGAATCCTAAATTATCAAAGCTATGACTAACACCTTTTTCAGCTTCATATAAAACATTTAAAACATTAATGCTTTCTCCAGCAGAATTATAAGTATAGTTTCTAGAATAATTATTACCTATAATCAACTGTACATTTTCTAAAGCAACACGACCATCAGTCAGTCGTAAAGTTATAGTCCGACCATTACTATCTATTTTTATATCGTGGTCAGCCAGTATTCCTGAAAATTCAAAGACTTCATCATCATTCACATTTGTTGCTATAAATGTATATACTCTACCTAACTCCCCACTGTAACGAAGTTGAGTGCAGTCAGATTCAGGTGGATTAACATTGCAGCGATCACGAAAAACTGCTAAAGATTCATTTGCTTTATGTGCTGGTGGATCTCCTACTAAAGACTCTACTAGATCCATAGTCATAGTAGTTTCAGCACCACCAAAACCTAAGTTTAAATTAAAGCCCTTAACATCACAATTTAAGAACCTCTGGTAAGTTATAGGATTTGTGCTACTAGCCTGATTAAATTTACCAGGGGATTGGATATGTAAATTATTGTCATATTGATCATTAATAGGCATTATTAGACTCTTCTTTGGAACAAAGGTTCTGCTATTTCTGCAAGTGTTTTTCTAGATGGAGTAGTTTTTTGAGACATCATAGTAAAATTATCCATATTAGAAAAATCAACATATATATTACCATCAGTACTACTATCGTTAACCAATACAGGAATATTATTTAACTCGTCTTTAATCATAAGTTTATATCTATGTTTTGCACTAATGGGCTCACTATGAAACTGATAAATATATTTCGTCTCAGTCTCTTGCGTATCCAAGTCAGTAATTTCTAGTTTATACTGAGGCATTGGATTATCTACAAAATTGGACTTAGGTGATCCACCATAACACCTAAAATAAACATTCATATCTAAATTTTTTAAGGCAGTAGTTAAGGAATATATTGATAAGTTTGAGGCTTTGTTGAGCCAATCGCACAACTCTAAATTTTTATTAAATTTTGCTACAGTAGTCATGGTGTCATTTAAATAAACACTTTCTACATTTTCTAAACTGGTTATTTCTAAATTTTTCATATATACTATGTTATCATGTATATCCACAGCCCTTGCCTCATCTCCAACGCTTATATGTGAATAAAAGCTAGGATAAATCAAAGAACCAACCAGCATAGAATTGTAAGAAGAAAAAGCATTAAAAGACATATTGTGCTGATTTCCAAATAAGTCAATGGCAAAATCTGCTTTTGATAAAGGGTTTGGCATATATAATCCAGGAGCTATAAAGAATCCCTCATTATCTTTTTCTAAAACTTGCTGCTCTAAATTACCTATATTGAAAGTTTGTCCTACCTGTATAGTTTCCAAGTCAATATCTCTACAATAAATATAATTGTAGGTTTTATGCAAGACTGTGGGATTGTGTAATACTTTATTAAAATTTCTTACTTTTGTATTGTAGTAAATCCTAAACATATAATTTCCTTATTATTCTGGCTTATCTCTTGTTTTGTCAAACTCTGGTAGTGATGCTGGAATAGTGCCCCGTTCAGTCTCAAAGTCATCTTTCACAAAAGCTTCTGGATCTAATTCGGAAAGATCTAATTGTGCAGCATTAGAGAATGTATTACCTGGCATCTCTAAGTAATCCAAAGTAGTATTACTGGTTGTTATATTGTTACACGTTGGGCTGGTTAATTTTATACTTCTTTTATAACTACCATTATTTGCTATATTTTCACTATCTCCTGTGCGAATATATCCACCTATACCTAAACTAACAGCAGTATTATACACTAAAACCAATATCTCTTCACGCGCTGCATTAATAATGTTTTTAATATTTTTGTTTGGCTCAAATTGTGCAGTTATATTGATAGTAAACACATCTTGTGTATCACACAAGATATCTTGCATTAAAGGATATCCTCTACCAGGGATTACATGTTCAACTAATCTTCTAGAAGGCATTTCGTGATCTATACTAATCTCTGCCCATAAAGCATTAGGTATTTTATGTCTGCTTTTATTAGAATAAGTTAAAGTAAAATCAATTGTACTATTAGGATAATTTCTTTTAATACTTTTACCCAATAGTCTAAATTCAGTATTGTTTGAATCTCCGGGTTGCCAAGTGTTAGCATCGGTAGCAGATATGTTTGCTAGTTGTTTACCAGTATTGTCTCCTACGGCAGCATTGAATTTTAACAACTGATTATGGTTAGCTATTTCCTTAATGATACCGGAACCACTAGTCATGATATTCTGCATTTCTAATTCAGCAGCAGCCATAGCGGTTGATTTTTTATCTATGAGAGTTGTACTAGCCTTAGGGCTGTAGTGATTACTATTGCCCTCGCCCTCTGTTGTATATTCATTCTGGACAAGACCTCTAATGCTGCCAGTAAGAGTGATTGTTTTTTCTCCACTATCTAAACTAGAATCAGCAGAAGATTCCATAGTCATTAATGTGTCAGCTTTGTTTCCAGTAGGTCTAATGATATACTGCCCATTAACAGTTAAGCTGCCCTCTAGCTCATTAACGCTAATATCTCTTGTGTGGTCATATCTAATGGTAGTATCATAATTATTTGGTAATAATCCTGAGCTATCACAACTGAAAGATTCGGTATTTAAATTTTGTAAATTATGTATTCTATGGTCAGCAACATGTTTTGCGGAATCTAACGCATTCAAAACGGCAGTATCATGACAGCCAGTTCCACAAACACCAAAACCCTGTATGTCTAAAGAATACTGAACAACTATATGTTCATTAGTATATGCTGGCACGTAGGTGTCATATTCACTAGGATCTGGATTATACATCTGAAGGGTGTTTTCATTTAATGACCAACTTACATTTTCTCTAATACTTCTTATGGCTGTATTATTATCTATATCATATTTAAGTTTTAATTGACCATCTGGTCTCACTACAGGATTAGCACCTTGATGAGTGATAACAACATCTATATTATAAGGAATTATATTCATCCAATTTTTTTGTGGACCTTGAGGAAAAGAATAACTTCTTATATACCCTATGCCACTTGAGATAATTGTTGTATCGCCACATTGGATACCAATGCCTGTCATACAGCTATGTTTACTTGCTAAGCTGTTTATTTTTGATCTTAACTTAGAAGCTGTATTATCAAAGTTTTTTCCATAGAGAACACCCTCTAAGGATAGATTTAACACACCTCCAAGAGTCTTGTCTCCTACTGTATATTTTTCTAGAGATATAGAAACAAAAGGAACAGGCTCTAATTTGCCAATGCTACCCAATGTCACCGTAGTGCCAGATGCAGTAGCCTCTTCTGTCATAACATGATATTCAGTACTACTTGTAGTATTTTCAAAATAATTTGACATTAAGCCAATCCCCCTCTAATATCTATACTGCTATTTGTTTTTTCGTATATTAAGTCACCTATCCTAGACATGGCTTTCTTGATCTCTTCTGTTCCAGCTGCACCTAAAGCTGCTTGTGATCCTGCGTCTAGACTTATGGCTACTTGCATTGGCTCTGATGGTGCTTGTATTTGCATGGTGTTACTACCAGGAATTGCCATATCTAAAGGATCAATGTCATCAGTTGATACTCCACCCGTACTCACTATTTTGTCTATTGTTCCTGCCGCACTGCCTCCGTTAGCAGGAGCAGCACCAGCTACACCAGCACCAGGAGGAGGAGGAGCACCAGGAGGAGGAGGAGCACCAGCTCCACCGGCTCCACCAGCACCACCAGCACCGCCGCCATTAGCAGCAGCAACATTATTTTTGAAGGTGGCAAGTTCAGTATTAATTTGATCTATTATGGGAGCAAGCTGATTAGTGATTTGATCATTTAAAGTAGTAAGACTACCCTGAATAGCTTCACCAGCTTGTAGCTCAAGTGCGATTAATTTGTCTGTTGCCTCTTTTCTTATCTTATTGGCTTCTTCAAATGCCGCAATTTCTGCTGCCATGATAGGATCATCTTTTTTGCCATCAATATCACTAGCAGCACCAGCAGCAAATGGTTGCAAAGCACCTCCCAAACCAGTACCTTGACCTGCACCCTTAAAGAATTTTTCTTGTAGTTTAGCAAACATTTCTGGAGGAATCATTCCTTCTAGCTGACCTAGAGCAGCCTTACCAGCCCCAACATCTTGGAAACCACCCTGACCACTCAACACCCTGCTTAACGATTGACTTTGACCAATAAAGTCTAGAGCTTTACTAGGATCAGCAACCATATCTAATGCCGTAGACGACTGTTCTCTTAACTGAGAATCTCTATCAGCAATTTTTTGCAACGCAGCATCTGCGGCTGTAGTGTCATTAGCCAACATTTCAAGAGCTTTTCTAGAATCATTAATACTACTATTTAGATTAGCCATTTCTCCACTAGCTAATGCAGCTTGTTGGTCCATCTCTTCGCCACCGATATTTACTGTGCCGCCTTCTTCTAAAGTTTTACGAGTATCTAAATCCGATTGCATTTGATCAAATATAGCATTAGGATCTGTGGTTCCGCCAGTTAAAGCGCCAATCCTAGCATCTCTACCAGCCGTTAGTTCACCTTTAGAAGGATCAAACCCTAAAGCTTCTTTCAAATTAACGTTACCTTCAGCATCAATTGCAGCTTTTTCACCACGCAAAGTTTTAACTTTAGACAAACTAGCACTAAGTAAATCAGATTGACCAGCTAGCTGCTGTAAACCTTTAGCAGCAAGATCAGCATATTGTGCAAGAAGCTGATTGGCTTGTTTAGACTTTTCCATCATCATGCCTAGAGTTTTGCCGTCGCCTTGCAGAGATTCTGCCGCAGCCTCAAGAAATCCATCAGGAGCTTCTATATTTAAGTCTTTAAATCCTTCTTCCAGCATACTTACAATATCAGTACGGTCTAAACTTGATCCGCCTTCTCCCTTTAACGCTGCTTCAATGGTAGGTTTAAGCTTATCGAATCCAGATTGGGCTCTTGTCAAATCTGCAGCTTGTTGTATTGGCTCACTACCCCCTAAGCCTGTTACGGCTCTAGCTAATGTAGCATCAAGGTCCGATGTAGAGAAAGCTGTAGGATTTTTAAGAACTTCTGCATCTCTAACAGCGGCACTACCACGAACGCCAGAAGCAGCAGTCGCTTGACCTCCTATTGCACCCACCATAGAATTAGTAGACGCGACAACAACATCCATTTCGCTACTTAATCGTTTGAAACTAGCACTAGCTCGTGTCATAATAGCAGTAAGATCTGCTGTCTGTCTGGTAAATTTCTTCTGCTCCATAGCAGCCTTAGCAGCCTTAGTAGCCGCTTCTTCGGCTATACCTACTTCTAGTCGACCTCTGGCTTGTTGTTGAGCAGCTAATCCTGCATCTTTTTCTGCGGCTTTTAGTTCTTTATTTAGTTGAGCTGTGGCCTGAGCAGCGTCCAAACCAGAAGCTTCTAGCTCTTTCTGTCTAGCAACTATGAAAGCATCTTTGACTAATGCTTTGTCTGCCTCAGCAATTCGCTCTTGCGTCATTTTCTTTTGGTCGGCTGTTAAAGCGTTGTAAGCATCGCTTTGTAAAAATTCTTCAACAGTCTGGTCTGGTTTAATTCCTACACCTAATTCGGTACCCAAACTCCTCACAGCTTCTTGTCTACGCTGTTCTTGAACTAGTCCAGCCGATGCTTTATCTGAATCAGCAAGTTTTCCCATTTCTCTTCGTTGGGATTCTAAACTAGCACCACCAGCACGTTGTTCATCTAGTCTTTCTACTGCTCTTTGTGCTACAGGACTATCCAACCTGCCTACCTTGCCTCTCATCAATGCACCCTCTTTAGTGCCTGCAAATCTATCTGCCGATGCTTTTTGGAATCTGCTTTGTGCTTCAGCATCTGTTCCCATAAATTGACTTATACCTTCACCTATACCGCCAGCAGCACCAAGCCCAAAAGCAACAGCGCCTCCTACATTCGCCATTGTTCTAAACTTCCCACCACCACTTTTACCGAATCCACGTTTTCTCATTCCTGTTTTTGTTCTAGCAACCTTACCAGATGCTCCAGCTGTTTTTTTGACGGCTGCACTACCCAAAGGTTTTGCTGCACTACCCACAGGTTTTGCTCCGTATGTCATACCTTTACCTGGAGTAAAGACATTGCCAAAAGACGCAGAGCCACTTTGAGGATCAATACCCATTCTCTTAGCTGCTGCAGAATCAGGTGATACTACATCTCCTAACAAGCTTTTTGACGACGATGGTTTGGCTTTTTTACCTCTACCAAAGAGACTACTAAAGAACCCACCACCTTTCTTACTAGCTTTTGATGCTGTCTTTGAAGCCTTCGCTGTCTTAGCGACTTGAGTTGCTCCCTTTGCAGCCTTTACCCCTTTAGCACCACCTTTAATGAAACCAGATCCAGGTATAAAATTAGTAGCTAACATTGCTCCAGAAGCAAGTGAAGGATCTGCAGCAAAGTTCGCAGCATCCATTGCACCAAAACCTACATTGGTAGCAGTACCAACAGCACCAGTACCACCAACAGCGCCAAGAGCAGGAGCAGCAGCAATTCCCGCACCTGCCACAGCTGCTGTAGCCATCGCACCCCTACCAATATTTCTAATAAGCTCATCGCCTTCTTTCATTTCTCTTGTACTGTTATCAAAAGGGTTGTAGAACTGACTTAAGTTTCTTCCATAGCCATAAAGATTCTGTCCAACACCACCAAAGAAATTACCAACAGACGATGCGGCACCACTAAGTCGACCGCCCATAGTCTTACTGTCAGCCTTCATCTTTTCTCTTGCTTCAGAAGCACTTAATCCTTGTTTTAGATATTTGTCAAAATCACTCATACCTCCATTGGCAAGATATGTAGGACTTATTATTCCACCACCACTTTTATTAATCGTTTCTAGCAACCCTTTGTTTTGCTTTGTAGACCTAGCATTAACAACAAATTCACCAGGACTAAGCATAGCCGGTACGGTATCTGTACCTTTAGGCTCATAATTAACATACTGTCCTTTACTAGCATAAACAGGACCACCCGCAGATCTCCGCATAGCACCCCTAGCACCCCTGATACCACCAAGTAACTGTAGTCCACCAAGGATACCATCAGTAACCGATCCAATAGCTCTGCCAAGCCTAGCAGTCTCACTCATGTATTCTTTATTTGCCGATGCTATGCTAGCGTTATAATCTACAGTCGCATCCGTAAAGTCTGCTAATGCTTGTAATCGTTGTTTCTCTGTACCAGCTGAATTAAAATCTTCACGAGCCTGTGAACGTCTAACATCAGCTTTTCCACCCTCTGCTCTAAACTCTCTTTCTCGTGCTTGTGATGCTCCTGCAATCTGTCCTGATACCCCTCCAGATACAGCGGCTGCACCAGCTATTAGTGCAGTACCCTTTCGTCCAAAGCCAGCTTGTTGGGCTGCAATAGAAGCACTTAAGCCTTTTGATGCAGCTCCCTCCAAACCTTTCCGAAAGCCCATAAACTCTTCGCTAGTTGCTAAAGTTGTACCGTTTAGCTGATCAAAACTAGTTACCATTCTGTCTATTTGCGGAGTCAAAGCAGCAAGACCAGCACTAAAAGTACCAACAAAACTTCCTGTAAACTTACTTGCTTCATCAATACGAAGACCGAATCTTTGAGTTTGTATACTAGCAACTCTAAGGTTATCAGATACTTTTTTACTGGTTTTAGATACTCCTCTTTTTAAAGTTAACCCAAATCTTCTTACTTGTATAGACGTAGCTTTAAGCTGTTTGGCTATATTTTGATCAGAAAATGCTTCACTAAGTCTTTCAGCCATACCACCATTACTAAAATGCTGAACTCCATTTTTAACAACACCACCCTGAGCATAACCATTAATTTGTTTTAAATTACCATAACCAAATGCTTGGGCAGACTTCTTGTTTATGACGTATTCGCCGGGAGTAAGCATAGCAGGAACAGTATCTGAAACTGCTCCGCCAGTAGCCATCTTAGCATATCTACCAGTTACACTTCTTGGACCAACAGGAACAGTACCATGATCAATAAGATACCTACCAAATGCACCATCTTCTCCAGTAATTTGTTTGACTAAATCCTTTTCGTTCATTCCTGATAAAAATGACTTATATTGCCCTGTTGCTGTATCAGCCGCATTACTGGCTGTTCTGTTGGCTTCAATTAATGTGTTGGCAGGAATCTTAATACCCTGACCACCACCAGTACCTGTTATACCAGGAAACTCCATACCAGGATTTAATTGCGTTAATCTTTCTAGCCTACTAGGATGCACCCTACTAGACTTATTACCTGTTTCATAAGCATCATAACCGGCAGGTCTAAATGTTGCCTCAAAAGCATCTCCCGCTGGAGTTACCATAGCACTAAACGTATCACCGTCATCAATATCTATAGTCTTGGTGTCTAGACTTGCTATCTTAGCTCTGCCACCCGCAGCATACTTATTAATCTTGGCAAGATTATCTCTACCAAATGCCTCTACAGCACTTTTACGAATTACAAACTCTCCTGGCTGTAACATTGCCGGAACAGTATCTCTATTGCCTGTGCCGGGAACATCTCCACCTTTAGCAAATTTTATTCCTTGCAATGCTCCTAAAGGCTGTGTTTTAGTACCACCAACCAAATTATTTATAGCTGTAGTTAATTGCTGTATTGCTGAAGTGCTTGAGGTTAAAGCTGTAGTGTTTGCCTGTACTGCACCACCAGCGCCACCTCCACCACCAGATGGAGCACCTCCGCCACCACCACCACCAAGAGCACCAGCTAGTCCACCACCACCCCCAAGACCTCCCTTAAACCCACTCATAAATTCAGTAATAAACTTAAAACCTTTTGCTGCAGTAAGTGCAGTAATCAAAGGCAGTATTGGTTTTAAAGCTCCGGCTACACTAATAAAGGAATTGGCTAATCCCAGTACAAGTTTAGTGATGGTTTGAAAAGTAGCACTCTGTCCAATATCTCTAATTAGATTGTTGAATTCTTCACGAGTTTTTTGAAATTGTACTGCAAGAGCTGCCTGTGCCGTTACAGCATCTTTGGTTAATGATCCTGAACCTCTTTGTGCGACTGCTAATGCTTCTTGTGCAGTTGCAAACTCTTGAATTAAGGGGATAACTTTACCAATTTGTCTAAAGCCACCAAGTTCTTCTACAATTTTTGTAAACCGAACATCTCTAGGATCAAGCCCCTGTAACGCATCACTAAGTCTTCTAACGGCTTCAAATGGACCAACAAACTTACCCTCTACATCTTGCAGCTCCACACCGAACTCTTTTAAGAACTTTATTGTGCTGCCACGTTGAATTCTAGTAAAAATAGTTCGCAAACCAGTAGCAATAGTTTCTGCACTTTCACGACTAGTAGCCCTAACACTAGTGAAAACAGCGACAAATTCCTGCAAGGCTTCTGTACCAGTACTCACTCCCTTACTAGCAGCAGCAAACACACCACCAGCTCTAGAAATTGCAGTAATGATATCACTAGATTCCACAGCAAATTCACCAGCAACAGCATTAATAGATCCAAGAGCACCCTCTAGGTCTTGCACACTAACTTTGAACTGACGCATAAGAGCAATACTGCCCTCTGTTGTATTGTTAATATTAGTAAATGTAGCAGCTAATGATGTTTTGGCCAATGCTTCTAAAGCAACCTTCGCCTGATTTGCACTTAAGCCTGCTTGTGCTAAAGTAACAGAAACTTCAGCCAAATCAGTAGAAGCAACACCAAACTTAGCGGCTAAACTTCCTATCTCGTTTGACAATGCTTTTATGTCCGCAGCAGTACCACCAGTAACTTGAGCAACTCTTACTAGCTGTCTATCAAAAGCAATAAAGGTTTTAAAACTATCACTAACAGCACTACTAAATCTATTTATCACAGAAGTAACAACACTAAAAGCAGCAAAACGCTTAACGGCCAATGCGGACTGTTTACCAAACTCTTCTACAGCAGTGGTGGCTTGTTGAACACTTTGAGCACTATTCTGTATATTTTTGCCTGTAGATGCTGCTGTCTTATTAAAAGTTTTAGCTGTAGAATTAGCACTATTAAATCCGCTATTTAAACTTTTCAGAGCAGCACCCAGAGTAGTAACATTACCTTGAGCATTTTTAGCGGCAGCAGCTAAAGAGTTCAGCTGTTTATTAATTCCAGCAATATTCTTGGCTGTAGTCCCTTTAATATTCAGGTCTACATTTGCTTTAATGGTTCCAAGCTGTCTTCTAATATCTGCAACTACTTTTTTTACATTAGAAGGGCCTTGCAAGTTAAGCTGTGCTGTAAGATTAAAAGGCTGTGCCATATTTTAAACTCCAAAAAAATAGCCCAATGATATTACACAAAGGGCTATGTTAAAGTTATGAATAGATAAAAATTGACTATGAAGACTCAATATCTTTTTTTGCTTTTGCTCTAGTCTTCGGTTTAGGTTTAGGTTTTTCTTCATCTTTGTCTTCATCTTCTATAATGGGTTTTCCACTATCGTCTAAAAATGGAGAGAACTCAAATTTATAATTTTCGTCATCATCTAACGGATTGCCCTCAATATCTACACGATTACCCTTATCATCAATGAATCTACCATACTCATCAATAAGTCTACCTTCATTATCAACAAGCTTACCGTCACTATTGATAGGTCGGAGGTTTTCATCTACAAACTTATATTTATGTAAAAATTGATTTTCTGGTAAATTTTTCTCAAAATCATCATCTAAACCATAAAGCATATTGGCTAATTTCTGAGCGCCAAGAATACCTGCTGGTTCAATAGCCCTTTTGTTGTAATCCTCATATCCTTCAAAATAAGGCTTATTAGTATCTTTATACACCACACAACAAGATACTAAGAAATTAAATTTAGCGTTATCAGCCTGACCTTCTGCAGTATGTGAATCTAGTGTTGTCCTTTCGGATATTAAATTTTTTAAATCCTCTCTTAATTGCTGCATCTTAAGTGCGCATTCTTTAGCTTTTTGCAAAGAAATACCACCTTTTGCCAGTATTCTTTCGTTTTCTAGCACACCCTTTTGTATATCTTGATACTCTTGTTCTTTCTTATCATCCCATAACTTTTGCTCTTTCATTACGTCGTCTAACCTAGCTCTAACTATAGAGCCAGAGTTTAGTGCATCAGAAAAAGCTCTATTATAAATTTTTTGACTTTCTCTTTGATTTTTAGGTGAAGGTGATTTGACTGTTAATTCAATCTCTTCCTTGCCTTTAGTTATCTTAAAATCATTATCATCCATCTTGGTCGCTCCTTTTATCTTTCATAATAAAATTATATTCGTACTTAGTTTCACTCACATCAAGTATTTCGTATATCTCATCCAATCCTTTCCTCATATTATAATTACCATGATTAAGCATTTCATTCCTTAACTCATCCCACAAAACTCTAAACTCTTCTTCTCTTTCTGTAGGATTGTCTTTACCGTGTGCCCACAAATAGCCAAAATATTCTTCTACCCTAGCTATACTACCTATCATAATAGTCTTAAATCTAGTTTCTGCTTTACGAAGCAGCTCTCTCTGATATTTTTTATTCACGAGTATTCTCTCTTACTATAACGTCTTTCATTCCAGGAATATCCTGCCATTTAGTCTCACCTTTTGTATTTTCTGCATGCTCTATAGTTTTTCTGATTTGTGTCTTAGTTAATGGATCGTTTAACTCCATTACAGATTTTATCTCCTCTGGACTACTAGCCATAACGAAAATCTCTCCCGCATTTTTATCTTTAATATTGTTTTCTACAGCCTTCTGCTTTTGTTGTTTTTCGAATTTATCATTTTGAAATAGTACCCAACCATCTAGAGCATCGGAGTCTTGCAATATCTCCTCACTTGGACATTCAGGGTGCTGTCTAATATTATCCAACATCATACTAGCGCTGATAACCATTCTTTGTTCAATATTACAATCTTTTATAGGTTTATCGAAAACACTAGTCTTAGCACTTTCCCATAAGCTTTTCCAAGAATCATCATGAGTTATACTTCTAATATCCTGAATATTTAATTCTGTTATAAGATTTGAAAGCTTTTGTAAATAATACAAATGTTGTTCTTTCTGAGTCTTAAAAAACAGCTTATCTTTTAAATACACCGTATTTTTAATAATATAATGATTTTTTAGCACATTTGCATATGATTGCTTTGTATGATCATAATATGTATATCTTTTATTATGCAATGTGCTTATTCTGGATTCAGTCTCTTTGATCTTTTCTTTAATTGATTTTCTAGTATCAATCAAATTAAAGTTTTTAAATAACTCCGTTTTCAATACACCCATGTCTAAAAGCAATACATCAAGTTCTTTTTGTAGATCGTTATACCATATTTTATTTATAGACAAAATAAACATACGCTTATCTTCATCTAGCCAATCTTGAGTATCGTCAAATTTTAGATCTTCTATAACTCTATTATGGTATAGTTCTGCCTTGTTTTCTACATATACTGTTGGTGGCTTAACCTTGAGTTTAAAATCTTTAACCTTAACAAAATAGTAGCCTTTGAGCAGTCTCGACAGAAGTCTATTTTTATCCATGTATAATTCCTGAATTATAACACACAAAATCGTATGTTAGTGTGGCATGTCCGCCACCAGCATCACCACCCCCATAATCTATACTTTGCAATATACAATTACTTAAACTAACACCAAAGTTACTGCACGTAGAAATATTAATTTCGGTCATTTGAGGAAAATCTGACGGCATCTCATCGCATGTGGTGGTATTAGTCCCAGTTGGTTCTGCAAACATATAATTATCAAACCTGTTTGTGTTCTGATATATCGCAGTAACGGAGACTGTTGAGGCTATGGGAAAAGTAGCGTATCGATACGCTTTAGAATGCCTACTAAGCGCAGTCCCAAATTCATCAACAGTTTGTATATTAAACGGAATAGAAATATTTACATCCTGTATAGTTGCAGAAGGAACTTTATTTGAAAAATTAAAAGAAGATATGTCCTGCCTTTGTATTGGATTACCCTTAATGTTCTTATTGAAATCCATGTTTGCTAATGGACATCCACTGGCAGGATTAAATTCTTTGTTGTATGCTATAATTTCAGTATTTTCTGTAAGAAATCCATCTACACTAATACTGTAAGACAAACTATTTATACTAGAGTCTTTAAAAGAAATAACTCTTGTATTGTCGCTAAGTTTTGATACTCCATCAGTTGTACGTTCACTTACTCCTGGTTGTGTGTCATCTGAAACAAATAAACACAACTGCCTACTGTGATTCTCAGATATTGACCTTAAATCCCCGCTACCAATACCTCCATATATACCAGTGCCTTGAGGCACACCAGAAGCAGCACTTGCTATAATTCTGCTAATAGTAATAGTAGAACGGGGTGTATCAACAGCTACTCCACTGATATTGAGAGAGCCCCAGCTTTCTACAACATTAGTATTTTGTTCTGTTCTTACAGAAACACTTTGTACGCCATACAGGGGCTTGCCATCAAGCATTAGCCCCTGACAGGCATAAAACACTCTTTTGTTTCCCATCAAAAAATCCTGTTAATTATTTAAACACTAGCCAGTATGACTAGCATTACTAGCAACTGTAAAGCTATTGTATACAACGTATGAAAATGTCAGATTGGCATTTCCACCACCAGTATCGCCACCACCAAATGCAACGCTAGTTAAAGTAGCATCACCCAAAGTGAATGTGTAAGTTCCGCTTCCTTCAGAGTCGCAAAACGCTAGAACACAATCTTCTTTAGGAAGATTAAGACCTGAGCAACTTGTATCAGGTACATCAACACCAATAGTATCAAGACCATCAGCAATGACTTCAATATCTAAGCTAATTTCAAGAGGGAAGTTAACATATCTATGGAACTCTTTGAATTTACCCATTTTGTACATAGATTCACGACCAAGGTCAGCACTGATACTAATGCTTTGGATATTTTTACCGTCTACCTGACTTGGAAGAGTAGAGGTATCTTGATTAAAGTTCTGTCTTCTAAGCACAGTTTGTCTTGTCGCATTTCCATCACTAGGAGTTGAAACAGTACCAGTTCCAATGGTTTTACTCAAGCCAACAAAAGTTACTTCTTCTGAAAAGTCTCCGTCAACAGCAAAGTTGTAACTTAAGCTCTGTAGATAGATAGGGTCACAAGTAATTTTAGGAATACTAGAAAGATTCTGACCAATCTTGTTTACCGTATCAGAACCAACACAAAATTCTACTTTACTAACATTAGAAGATGTCGTTATAAGACTACCACTACCACAAGCCAAGTTATAGATAGTAGGATTTCCATCCAGAGACTTACTAATAGATACTTCTACACTAGGATCGCCAACAACATTATCATAAATTGCAAGCTGACCCAGCTGGAAAACCTGTTCTAGATTAAAATTTGTATTCATTGTTACGCTTTGGGCGCCAGTAACTGTTGTCGGGCTTGAAACCCCAGACTGAGCAACGGCCACGCCTTGAGAAGCGTAAAACACTCTTTTATTTGCCATAATATTCTCCGATTATTCTGTTGTTAGACGGTAGACTTGAATTATTATACACCATTTTTTTTAAACTATTATAATTTCAGCAGTTACTCTGATATTTGCCTCAAAAAGATCAGCATTAAACGATTCTACTTCTGAAATAACCATATTTTTTAATCTACATGTATTCCAATGATATATGCTAGAAAGCTTACATAAAGCATCATATTGCAGCCTATTGGGATTAAGCGTCCCATCAAAATTTAACCAGTATTTATTATCTTTAACCACTTTATCCATATCGTAAAAAGATAGTACTTTATCTTCTTGCAATCTTAGTATATCAATAATATTGTTTCTATCCGTATAATTATCAGCTATAATATGGAACAAAAGGTCTGGAAAGATCCTTTGAGATTTGTCTCCCAGTGGAAATGGATCTGATGTGCCTCTGGCAACAGTCTCTATGACTACAGCGGGCATTTGTGCTCTTTGGTGTGCGGGAATAGTAAAATCACCCTTATCTTTAGTTTTTTGGTGGACCTCATTATTATTTGAGTTATACTGTAATTCTTGCCACCACCTTGCATCTGCAAAATTGTATATCTGAACCCACCTATAAGAATGGCTCATCTCTATATTTAAATTAGAGGATTGTCTGTTGTTAAATATAATTCTACTATTTTTATAGTCTATAGTATAAGCGTAAGTTCCTGAGGTAGTAGTGTCATAAAAAGTATTATTAATATATATTCCACTAATAGGAATAGGTTGATGATTATTTACATCCAAGCCTGTTTCATACACCCAATCTTTTCTTGCTGGTTGCCAAACCCTACCATCTTTAAAATTAGCATCTTTGACTGTATATAACTTATATAAACCATTCTCGTGAATATTTTTAACAGGTCTGTGTATATTTACAAAACCCCCAGCATTAAGAAATCCCCAATTTAGAAAAGACTTCATGTTTGTCTCTAACTGATTTATTAGGAGATTATTTCCTATATTATCTACGCCATAAAATGTACTCATAATTTAACCGCTTTTTTAATAGCATCATCTATTTTTGTTTCAACACTATCTAATACACGAGTTACCCAATTATTTTTAGAACTACCAGAAAATTGACTAGGGACTTTCCATTTGCCTCCTACCACTTTTTTCATAACAGCTCCACCAGTTCTAGAATTGCGACCAGAACCCAAAAATATCTCATAGTCTTTGATTATAGTTTTGTCACCCATAAGCAAAAGCCACTCTAACCAAGCTAAGGATTGACCCTTTTTTGTCTCTTGTCTACTCGCATCTAATGCAAGAACATCACTATAATTACTATTAATCATAGCTATAACTAATTTTCCGTGTATCTGATTTGCTTTAATCTTTGGAGAATCAAAACTAACTACAACATTATCCCAAACCGACAGTATTTGATTGACTTTAGCTGCAGGATTATCTAATCCAAACTCATATCTTAGCTGCCCAGATAAAAGAGATCTGTATTCTGGACTATTTAAGAATGCCTGCTTAACTATATCTCTAATACTAGGTTCTAGCTTTTTAGAAACTTGATTCATGTAATTTTTAGTATCTGACAGCAAACTTTTTAATATAGCTGTAGTTATCTTATTGTCTGACTCCAATAAGTTTACTGTAAATTGCACTAAGCACTCCTTTGCCAATTAGTAAAAATATATTTATTTTCTCCTAATCCCACTGGCTGTGGTTCTGAAACTCTAGTAAACTTGTTTTGTGTATAAGGCGTAACCGATGTGTCTACAAGTATATAATCTGCTGTGGTTAATGTAGTATACATAGTAATAGGAGTTATAGTCTGCATGTCTCCTTGAGATACATTAGCGTTACCAAAATTAATAAGTTTTATATTATCAAAAATCACCACTATATCCTATTACTCCGTAGTAGTAATAGGGAACGAAACG
>JAAHTH010001124.1_pt3 | contig 18653 bp, 19 predicted proteins | sample 6116091 | NCBI WGS metagenome assembly JAAHTH01 (sample SAMN13939990, study PRJNA603662) | sponge metagenome | isolation source: marine sponge | host: Mycale hentscheli | place: New Zealand | collected 2006 | reverse complement strand
TAGTCCGAACATAGTCCGAACATAAAGTGCGAACATTTTCATAAAAGTGCGAACATTTTCATAAAAGTGCGAACATTTTCATAAAAGTGCGAACAATCACTCTCAAATTTGACAATCCGTCTTGAACCACGTAGGGTTTTTTTGCAGCAATAGAATCACTGGAGCTGTAACAATAAAATGTCAAGACCAACAAAGTTTAAGCCTGAATTTACCCAAAAGCTAAAAGATTACATGGATGAGCCAGAGAAGATGGGTGACAAGATACCCATGGTCCAGACGCTCGCTCGCATGTTTGACGTGCATAGAGACACCATCCAGTCCTGGGGAAAAAACGAAGCAAACAGTGAAGATTTGGTAAATTTTTCCGTCATGTATGGACATTTTAAGGACAGCGTTGAAAGAGCGGTGTTAAATCTTGGGTTTAGCAACATTGCATCAAACTTCTGTCAGTTTTACCTGAAGTCCAAGTGTGGGTACGTTGAGAAGCAGCATATCGAGCATTCAGTTGACGAAAGCGTTGACAGGCAAATCCTTGATAACTGGGAAAGCGAAATGTAATGACAGCTTCTCTTAGCCCAAAAGACGAGCTCAGGTACAAGCTGCTTGGGTCATTTTTAGATTTTACTAGGTATTTCTTTAAAGAGCGCACAGGCAACAAGTTCGACATTCAAGAGCCGCCCGGGCGAAGAAGCCACATCACTGAAATAGCAAAAGCACTGACCAAGGTCAAAAATGGAGACACCAAGCGGCTAATCATCAACGTTCCGCCAAGATACGGCAAGAGCGAGCTGTGCATATCATTTATTGCGTGGTCTTTGGCTAGAAATCCAGCCTCACAGTTTATTTACGTTTCCTACGGACATTCCCTAGCCGCGACTCAAACGGCAATTGTGCGCAATGTTTTGTGTCTTGCAGAGTACAGAAGATTATTCCCCAACGTGCAGCTCGACAACAATACAAACGCAAAGGATAACTTTAGAACCACGTATGGCGGAGGGCTTTTCGCGGCAGGTAGAGGTGGCTCTATTCTTGGTCGTGGCGCTGGGGTTCGAAACTCAAAAGAGTTTGCCGGCGCAATCATAATTGACGACATTTTAAACAGCAGTGAAGCAACGTCAGATACGGTACGTAAGGCTTCCAATGATTTTTATTACAATACATTGCTGTCTAGACTTAACGACGGCGAGAACACGCCAATCATATTCATTGGTCAAAGGCTCCACGAGGATGACCTTGCTGCCAATCTGATTGCCGGCCAAGACGGTCATGACTGGGAAAAGGTCATTATGCCAGCACTTGACCATAACGGCTGCGCACTGTTCCCCGCGCATCAGAGCGCAGAATACCTGGAAAAGAGACAGAAGATTGACCCCTATAACTTTTCAGCTCAGTATCAGCAAAATCCAAGCCCAGCAGGCGGCTCTGTGTTTAAGCCAGAATGGTTCCGCAGGTGTGATGTTCCAGATAACATAACCGGCACGTTCATTACTGTTGATTGCGCAGAGACAGACAAAACTTGGAATGATGCAACTGTATTCTCGTTCTGGGGCGTTTACAAAGACGAAGAATCTGGCATGGAATGTATGCACTGGCTTGATAGCCAAGAGCTTAGGGTTGAGCCAAAAGACTTGCAATCCGCCTTTCTTTCTTTCTTACATGAATGTCGGTCATTCAAGGTCAAGCCAGCCAAAGCGTATATAGAAAAACATTCTACTGGAACAACGCTTTATTCTGTTCTTCAGGACACAATAGGCCTTGTTGTTATTCCAATAACACGTGACAAAACTTCAAAAACAGAGCGATTCTTAAGGGCTCAGCCATATGCAGCATCCAAACAGGTTAGCATCACTGACGGCGCAATTCACACAAGCAAATGCATGGAGCACATGGGCAAAATTACTGCCAACAATTCACACAGGCACGACGACATTGCAGATACATTTGCAGACGCTGTAAAAATAGCGCTCGTTGATAAAACATTTAGCAAACAGACTGAGACTTATGACACTGATTTCGGTGTCGGCCTAATAAGCAACTCATTAACCACCAACCATTCTCATGGAGGATATACTCATGACCTATTCAGGGGCCAATAGCAGTTATAGCGACAGCGACAAAGAAATAACAGAGCTTGTTAACGAATGCGTCTCTCATTGGGACGAATACTGGGCTGATAATGTCCGCTCATTTAAGAGCTCAATGAAAAAGAATTTCGAAGGTCCAATGAGCGATTCGACGAAAAACAATTTAAAAAATGACGGCATTGTTCCGTTTGAATGCAATACTCTCGAGCCCTACATCTCAAGGCTTCTTGGCGACTTTTCATTTTCTGATATGGGCGTTGAGGTGTCCGCCTCTGACACGGACCCAACATCACAAATACCAAGCCTAATGACGGCAATATTTAAACAAATCTTTTACAAAAGCGATTCAGACACGGTCCAAAACCAGCTTTTCAGGAACGTGTTAGGTGGCGGTTATGGCGTAATACGTGCACGAACTGAATACGTTGACGAGCTATCTTTTTCCACGCAGCCTAGAATTGAGCACGCACCAGACCCAACATTATGCGGCTTTGACCCAACCGCTGTACTGGTACACAAGGGTGACGGTGATTATTGCTTTGAGTTTGTTCCATATACGAAAGATTACTTTGAAGACAAGTTTAATGTCGACCCGACACGAATATCATTTCCGGCGATTGGAAACGCTGGAACTGAATTCGCATGGAGGAAAAACAACGGAAGAGATGATGTCTACTACGTTTGTGACTTCTATTGCAAAAAAAGAAAGCAGGCTAAGATTTATCGGACGCCAAAGGGAAATCTCACAGCGGCTCAGTGGAATAAATTGCGTGAAGCATCAATAGGCACGGGAAGCCCGGAGGTATTTGTAGATATCAAAACGTTTCCATCTAGAAGCACGCAGTTTGAAAAGATATATCGATACCAAGTTTGTGGCGACAAACTGCTTTCTGAGTCTGTAACAGACCTAGACAAGCTGCCGCTTGTGTTTTTTGATGGCAACAGCGTCACGATTCAAGGAAAGCAGAAGATTAGGTCGCTTACTCATAATGTTCAGCAAGCTCAAGAGGTGAAAGACGTATTATGGTCTAAAGCTACCGATTTGCTAATGAAGCAAGGTGAAAGCAAGCTTATCATTGCTGAAGAAGCTATGCCGACCTCAGAAGCGAGCAAGCTTCCTTGGAAAAACCCTCAAAAGTCATACAGCATGTACGTGTATAAAGCTTACAAGAAAGAAGAAAGTGGTCAGATCATGCCTGTGCCTCCACCAAACATACTGCCTCCAGAGCCCATTTCGCAAGAACTGCTCGCAGCTAAGTCAGAGGCAGACCAGCTTATACAGCTAGGGTTAGGGAGTTTTGACGCGCAGCAAGGCAACATCGGACCACAAGTCGTTTCAGGAAAAGCGATATTAGCCGGCGCTGCGCAGTCAAACGCTGCAGCCAAGCCTTACCTTATTAACTTTTCATCATGCTTTAGGCAAGTAATAGACATTCTTGTTGACCTTATTCCTCAGTGCTACAAAGAGCTTGCGCAGTTTGATGTTAAGGACAATACCGGCGTTGACGGCGTGGTAACTTTAAACGGACCTACCGGATTGCAGGCTAACGATTTAGAGCCAAATAAACTAAACGTATATGTAAGCCTAAACGGTTCATTTGAAGCTCAAAGAGCTAATGCTATGCAGCAGTTGACTCAGTTATCTACAACGAATGCTGGGCTTGCACAGCTCCTAAGCGGTCAAGGGCTGCCACTGCTTCTTCAAAATCTTGACGTTGTCGGGAAAAGTGAGCTTATTTCGATGGCAGAGCAGCAGATTCAACAGTCTCAAAATCAGCCGCCTCAACCAAACCCAGCAATGATGGCAGCTCAAGCAAAAATAATGCAGCAGCAAACAAATGCGCAAAAAGCTCACAATGACTTCATGATTGACCAAGGAAACCTAAATATAAGGCAGCAAGAGGCAAATCAAGACGGCTATAAGATACACGGCAAAGTTCAAACAGAGCTAGCAAACACAAATATTAACGCAGCAGACACAATGCATAGCGCATCCACAGCGATAGAGCACCACAACCTTGAGGTTCAAAAGCTGTACACACCGACGCCGGATGCAAAAATTGGCTTAGAAGAGTCAATAATGGAAAACAATAGCGGCGAATAAAAATAAAAAAATCTTTAAATAAAAAATAAATACTAAACTAAGGAGAGCAAAAGTGTACAACGAAAGAAACTTTATAAAAAAAGTTTTAAAAAAACTTAAAGCGCTTAAGAAAAAAGCAAAGGAACGCGGTGTAAGCAACGCGACATGGAAAGCATTTAAAAGGAGATGTATCTCAAAATTGCAGAAAATAATAATTAGAAAAAGAAGAGAGGGATAAATATCAGACTTAAGTGTTGACAACTAAGTTTGAACCACGTAGGGTCATTTGTACTTCTTAAATAGGAGTACATTACATATACAATATCTCGTCTTTGTAATACACACGTGCGTAGGTTTGTCCTCAACAGCTTACACCTACGCACACCCCCTATTTAAAGATGGTTTCACTGTGCAAGCAGGTTAATTTGCCAGACTAAGATGTACTTAGGTTTCACCGATGATACGGGTTAAATGTCAGATAAGAGGCTTTAATTATGACTGATGTTGTAGAAAGTTTAGAAAAAGAAACAGTGCCTGAAACAGAAGCGGTTGAGCAAGAAAAAATGCTTCCTCAATCTGCTGTCAATCAATTGGTTGGCCAAGCTAAAGCTGACGCAAGGGCAAAAGGTCATGCTGAAGGTTTTCAGCAGGGCGCGCAATCTGTTTCTGTCGAGCCCGTACAGGAAACCGTTCAAGAGCAAGGTCAGCAGCCGCAGGCTCCAGTAATGTCGCAAGATGACATTAATAGAGTCGTAGAGCAAAGGTTGTCTGAAATTGGAAAAAACCACGTTCATCAAGAAATAGCGTCTCAGCTTGCAGTTGAGCATGCTAAAGACCCGGCGACAGCTGAAGAGCTTAGTAATTGGCAAATGCCAGCATCTGACCAGATTATGTCTCATGCAGCTAACGTTCCTCAAAAGCGCGGTGTGCAGGTGATTTCTCAGCTTAAAAACGATCCTGGCAAGCTTACATTATTCATGGGCAAATTAGCCATGGGTGATACGCAAGGCGCTCAACAGTATATGAACGAAATCGCATCTTCACTTGACCAAGCAGAGCAATTCAGCAAACAAAATGCAAATTTGCCCAGCGCACCTCAAGAACAAATTAAAGGCTCTCCTAACACATCGGGAGCAAAGTACAACAGATGGCAAAACCTTAAATTTTAGCTCATGTTTTCTTTCTCCTAATTAGAAACCTAATTGGAGACTTTAAAAAATGACAGACCAAATCACAAACATTGCAAATGTGCAAACCGTTGCAGAACAGTTAGCAGGAGCGATGAGCATCGCTGACGCTTGGGTAAGCAGCGCAAGCAAAGATTATATAAACTTCCCAGCAAACCCGGCACAAGTAGGGGCAACTCTTCAAATCAATCGCCCTGCTACAGGTTTTGCAATTGATGGATGGGACCTAACCGGAAACAAGGGCGCGGTACAACAAAAAGTTGAGACGCTTACCCTTGATAATCCTGTGGCTTCCAGCGTCTTTACTGCAGGCCAAGACTACGCAACCACTCTAGTTAACAATGAGCGTCTAATGGACGACTTTTTGCGTTCAAACGCGATTGCTGTTTCAGCTAAAATTGCACAACATGCAGCCGCAAGCGTTGCAAAAACTACATATCGTGCATATTCAGGCGGAATATCTGGCGCACCGGGTGCCAAAAAAATTGACCCAATTACCGAAATGACACAGATTAGAGAAGCTGCAAACCGAATGTATGATTATGGCGCGCAAGGCATGTATAACCTCATTTTAGACTCCGCAACAAATAACTCTGTAGTTAACAGCGGCCTATCTAAGTTTACATTGAATCGTAACAACGAAGAATCTCAAAGCTGGAAGATTGGCGACACTGAAAATTTAAGCATGTTGCAGACAAACATACTTTACACTCATGAATGTGGCGACATCGGTAAAGAAGGCACTGAAATGACTTTGACAGGTGTTTCTGGTGACGGGAATACGCTAGAATTTACAGATGCAGCAATTGCTAACATGACCGTTAAAGCTGGAGATATTATTGAGTTTACCGCTTCTAACTTACACCCTGTCACATATATCGGAAAAATTGCTTGCAGCGGCCAAAGAGTTCAGGCGCGTGTACGTGCTGATGCAACTGCTGACACCGCAGGTAAAATAGCAATACAACCAGTGCTAGATAATGATAACAGCTTGATCGACCCGAACGGCCCCCCTGCTTTTGTAAACATTAGTCGCCCGCTTGTTTCATCTGGCCCGGATGCGGATAAAGCTATCATTTACCCAAGCCATCGTGCCGCTGTTTTAGCAATGAAGAACACTTACTTTTTAGGAATGCCTGAGCTCGACCCTCTTAAGCCGTATGATAGCGGTTCAGAAAAAGTAAATGGCGTATCTGTTCGCGTGTCAGAAGGCGCAGTCTTCAACACAGCGGAGCACGGTATTCGCCTGGACGCGTTATCTGGATACACCTTCTTAGGTGAAAACGCAATGCGCATAATGCTTCCAGTATAAGGAACGCATGTAATGGTTACAACGGTATCAGAAGTAATTTCTAACGCTTGGTACAAGTCGGGGTTTCAACCTGCAGACTCTGCTCCAGGCGGGGCTGAAATAAATATTGGCTTTCGTGAGCTTAAGCGAGCGATGGCTGCTCAAGAAGTTACAAATGAAACGAGGCCGTTTTTAACCAACGCAACTGTGCAGACGATTGCAGGCCAGGAGTCATATTTGGTTCCTGGTCTGTTATCCATAGAGTCTTTGTCGTTTAATGACGGGGACATAAGGTACTACCTTGAAAGAGTAACGGAGGATGAATATTTTTCGTTTTCACGCGTTGATAATATAAAGTCGCTACCATACAAGTATTACGCAAAAAGAACCCCTCCAACAGTTGTTAACGGAGTTCCAGTCGAGGCAGCGACAGAAATATATTTATATTTTGAGCCAAACAAGGTGTACACATTAAATATCGTCGGCAAGTATAGTGGCGCTACGATTACTTTAAATACAGATTTAGAGCTTACTTATCCATTGTGGATGATTGACTATTTTGAGCTATTGCTTGCAAAAAGGCTATGTCAATACTACGCAACGCAATGCCCACCAACTATATTAGATGACCTTGCAGATTTAAAACAAAAGATTAAAGAGCTTTCAATTTCGCCAGAACTAAAAAGAAGCGTAAACTATCTTTCCAGTAACAACTCAAGTGACCCTGTCCGCAGAATGTGGGAAGGCACTGCGTGGGGTGGCTAATGATTTGGCGTGAAGTCAAAATAGCCGGAGCATCTAACCCAGGTCGATACAGCAAGATAAGCGCTGAATCCTCAACAAACGTTATTGTTAACGATGGCGCTCTCGTAGGATTTCCTGGATACAAGTTTCAAAAGCCGGTTAACGTTGACCAATCTCAAAGAACTAATGGTTTAGAAGTTAGTACTTTGGGCAATTTTATGATTGCAGCCAGCGGAACAAATATATACACAATAAATAGTGACCTAGATATCGAAAATATCGGCTCGGTCAAGAACAATCCAGAGGGAGTTTCATTTGCTGAAAATGGAAATAGCCAAATAGGAATATCTGACGGAACTTCGTACTACGTCTATAACTATGGTTCAACCCCTTCTTATACAAAAGTTAACGATAACAACTACGTTGACGCAACGTCGGCTATGGGCTATATATTTCTAGCGCATACTAACAGCAACACATTCATTTACTCAAACATAAATGATGCCACAACAACATTTCCAATTGATAACGCCGATGAGATTGGTAGCGATGAAATAGTTGCCATTGAAACTTTAAACGATAAAGTTTGGGTCATTGGGAAACGTACCTCAAAAGTTTGGACAAACCTTGGCAGCGCTGTAAACCCATGGCGTCTTGACCCGACAAGCCCGGCTGAATACGGGTGTGTTAATAAGAATACAGTCGCATCTGCTTACGGAATCATTGCATGGCTGTCTGTAAGTACGGATGGACTCCCAACCGTTGTGGCAAGTACTGGCGGGCTTCCCGAAGAGATATCCACTCCAGGCCTAGATGCGAAATTAGAAAAATTAAGCAGTCCCGAAGACTCACTTGGCTTCATGTTTCAAACAGGTGGTCAAACCTATTATTGTTTAACTTTTGTTGCCGATAACTTAACAATTGTTTATGACTTTAGGCAAAAGTTATTTTATTACGCCACAGATGAAAATGGCGACCGGTTTATTGCGTATAACGTTAAAGCTTTTGCAAAAAAATATTATTTTATGTCTTTGATTGACGCAAACCTATATGAGCTAGGCTCCGACATTACTGTCTATCAATATAAAGACAAAACAGAGCTTATTCCCAGAATAAGAATTACCCCACCATACAGAACGCCTGCTTATGACTATTACAGAATAGCAGCGTTAACTATTGCGATGCGCGAAGGCATGACGGATGACCAGGCTTATATTGACTTGTCGTGGAGCAATGATGGCGGCGTGTCTTTTGGGAATAACAGAAGGCTGGCGATGTCGCCTCCGGGGCAGCGGCAAGGGTTTATCCAAACCGGCCTGCTTGGGGCGGCTAGAGACTGGACTTTTAAATATGAATTTTGGACAAACGGCCCAATTGCGGCCATTGAAAGTAGCGTACAGGTGAACAATGCAGATTTTTCCGCCACCGCATAATTCAAAGCTTATAACAAGCGATGGATATATGAGCCAAGAATGGCTTATGTTTTTTAATAATTTACATCAATCGCTTGGGCAAACGGTTAATGAGGACGGGCATGTAATTCCTTCTCAGCCAACAACAACGATTGAAAAAATCCCTGCTGACAGGGTTGGTAATTTAGTATACGACACAACGGCAAATGTTTTAAAGGTAAACATAAATGGCGTTATAAGAACAGTGACAACAGCACCGTAGGAGAAAATTTATGGGAATGGGTTCAGATATTGGGACAGGGGTAGGTGATTTATGGATGTCTCAGCAGCCAAATTATTCTAGCGCGTTTGACGCTTATCGGCAGGACTTACAGCAAATACCTGGTATTGGGAAACAGTATTACAACCCATACATCAGTCATGGGCTAAACGCTATGAATCAATACGGCCAAATGTCATCGACGATGGCGTCAAATCCAACGCAAGACATTGCAAATATAATGTCTCATTATCAAGCGTCACCGCAATACAAAAATCAAATGGCCGCTATGCAAACCGGGGCAAACAACGCTGCAGCTGCTGGAGGAACGCTAGGGACTGGCGCAGAGCAAAGCCAAGTTATGAAGGCAGCGCAAGGCTTGTCTGCAAATGATATGCAGCAGTATTTAAATAATGCGCTTGGTGTTCAAGGGCAAGGAATGAGCGGACTTCAAGACATGTCTCATCTAGGTTATGGCGCAAGCTCTAGCTTGGCGCAAATGTTGGCGCAAAACCAAAGAGATTTGGGCGCTGTCGACTATGGCGGAAGAGCGGCCACCATTACAGGCGACAGAGAAAAAATGCAAGCAGAGGCTGCAGCAATGCAGCAAGCAGGAAAAGGATTTGACGATTACTATGGAGGAAAATGGTAATGCTACAGTTTCCAAACGTTCCTCAGCATGTTAATCCTTTGGATTCCATGCGTGAGATTTTAGAAAATTCTGGCATTCAAGAACAAAATGCCGCCCAAAGATTAGCCAATGCTAGGGCTCAGATGCAAAATCAGCAGCAGCAACAGGTGATGCCGTCATCAATCGGGGCTCAAATAGCGCAAAACCAGGCAGCAAGACAAAGCGCTCCCCTAGATGTTGCGTCAAAACGGGCTGCATTAGCGACATCGGAATTTAATGCTAGAAACCCATTGCTTGCAATACTTAGTAGGTCTGGGGCAACTCCGGTATCTCAGACCGCGATGGCTCATTTGCTACCATCCCTAATGCCCCCAGGGACTTTGTCATATAGCTCTCCCTCAGAAGGGGGTGCAAAATCTTTAGCAAATGTTGCGCAGGCCCAGCCAGTGACTACCGCGCATGTTGGCAATATCGCAACAACGCCTGCCGATAGCATAGCCAAAATTCTAGCGCAAACCTCTCCTGGGTACGGCAAAATGACCCGTGTAAACTATGGGGATGGCGGAATGCCGCAAGTTGCGCCTGACATTGGCGGAATGACTCCTGTAGCCTACGGGACGTCTAAGGTGCAGCCGGCCGTTTCTTCAAATACTGCTCAACAATTGACAGGCCAGCAGAAACTCTACAACGACTTTCAGAATTCTTTAGACATTTCAAACAAGCTAAAGCAGTCGACCATTCAAAGGAACACCGCACTAACTAACACTCAGGCAAACCGCAGCATGCCAGCATTAACAAAATTGCAAATGCAAGGCGATTTGCAAAAACTTGGATATAATCCAAGTCAATCCGCCAGTATTATAAAAAAAGGCGATAACGCCCAAATTGTTACAAACAAAATAACGCCTGACGAATTGAAAGCTATGGCTTCAAACTATTATTCTGCCTCAAATGGCGCGAGCTCCGGCATCCCACAAAACTTTGAGCAATTGCTTAAATCCGGAAGAGGAAGTGGCCCGATAGCCACGCCCCCGCTTAATCTTGAGCAAAATGAAAGGTATCAAGCAACGCTTTCTAGCGAAATTAAAAATTATCTTCCTACACAAATTAACACTATGAGGTTTAAAGCAAATACGGCTGCAAATTCATTTAACAAATTAAGCGCTGCAATTCCCTATTTGAAAAAATATGCAGGTACGCCGGGGTCATTTAAAAAAGTACTAGATACTTTAAGTGCCTCAGCGTCAGGCAGAGCAAGCCCAGAGTATAAAGCTCTAATGCAATTTAGAAATGGCGCGCCCGTGTTTATAAATGAATTCTCTAGCATGTTGGGCGCAGGAAAAACAGACGCTGAAAACAAGCAATTGCAATCAATGATGGCAAACAACAATCTCGGCACGATGACGCCAGACATGGTTGTAGATAACTGGAATCAGATTGGCGACACCTTAAGAAGTCAGCAAAAAGTTTTAGCCGAAAAGCCGTCTGAAACGATAAAAAATCAACCTAAAGTAAATGTTGTTCCCTCAGGTTCAGCAAAAACAAATTTATCCTCAACAGACCCTTACGCCGATATTAGAAAAAAATATGGATTAACATAATCATGAGTTTAAGCCCGCAAAGAAAGCAACAATTAAGTCAAATGCTTGATGAGCTAAAAGCTCGAGGCGCCCCTGCGTCTGTCGCCGATGATGCCGCAAGCCAATTTGTTTCGAAATATAGTAACGAACAGCCTCCAAGTCTTTCAGATTTTGCGCCAACATTCACGCCAAAACCCGGCGGATTGTATAGCGATTTTCAACAAGGCGCTGAAGGCCTTGGAACCGGTCTTCTAACGGGTCTTGGAAAATTTATTGATGACAATAAAGGTCTTATTGGAAATTTAGCGTCACATGAGTTTGGCGGCCTTGTATCAGGAGACACTATTGGAAAGCTCATCCCTCACATGGGCGATGTTACAAAAGAAGCCGGCCTTCAGCCTGGAACAGCATCATCTATTGGCTCAAGCATTGGGCGTGTTGCACCTTACTTTATTGCTCCTGAAGCCGGGATTGGCGAAGGCGCTAGCCTTTTAGCAAGAATGGGAAGCCAGGCTGCTAGAGGCGCCGTATCAGGCGCTCAAACTGACCAAGGCTCACCTCAGGATAAGCTAGAATCAGCCGGTACAGGGGCAGCATTAGCCGCTGGTGGTGAAGGTTTACTGTCAGGGCTTGGTTCTGCAGCAAAGCCCATTGGAAAGTATTTATCGAAAAACATTTACGGGCCATTGATGGACAAAGTAGAGGGCTCTTTGAAAGATGTGTCTCAAGCAAATCTAAATGCTGGCGCTCAATCATTGAAAGATATCTTTGACGCAAAGAAAAGCATTAATAATAAAGCATGGGATGATGCGACGAGCCAAGCAAGTTCTCTTGACGGGGTGCCGTTCGATAATTCTGATTACTTGGCATCCCTTGAGAAGCAAAAGCAAAGCCTAAACGACCTTGTTGGAAATGATAGCAACTTAAAGGCTCAATATGCAGGCGCTTTAAATCAGTTAGACGTTTTAAAGAATGAGGCTCCGACAAGCTTTAGAGATGCCATGCGAACTCGACAGGGCATTAATGCTGCCAAAAGCAACGCAATTAGAACTAATGGGATTCCCTCTGACCCGGCTGTAAACCGGGTTGCAGACGGGGCGCGAAAAGCGCTTCTTGACCAGGTTAACAAAAACATAGGTAGCACGCCGGAAGCCTCTAGCTTTGGGCAGTCTTGGGCTAATGCAAATAAAGGATTTGAAGACCTGCAAAAGTACAAGCAAGCGCCTTCAGCCGGAACGCTAAAAAACAGCACAATGCTAAGCGAGGCAATGAATGGAACTCCAGAAGGAAAAATATTCGATGCTTTCATGCCTACAGGAAAAAACGACACCGGCACAGCAAAGTTCCAACATCTTGCAAACTTGCTTGGAGACAAAGAGCAGGCAAATGATTTAATAAAGCAAGCAATGTTTGGGAAATCATTGGACAACGGGTTTAATCCTAACGCATTTATTACTCAGTATTCCAAGCTTTCAGACGCTCAAAAACAATATTTATTTAAGCCCGAAGAAAACGCAGACTTGGCAAATGCAGTAAGAGCAAAAAAAATAGGCGATACACAAAAGTCCTCTGGCGGTATTGGAAGCAGTATTGGAAGAGCAATTGCGAACCATTCGCTGGGAACGATTCTTGGCGTATCTGCGGGGCATGCGGTTGGGCATCCTATCATTGGAGCCTTGATTGGTGCAGGGCTAGGCCGATCTTTAAATTCAGCGCTTGCTGGCTCAGCAGCAAAGATTGGGATGAAAAACCCGCAGGCAACATTAGACATGGCTGAAAATAGAAAAAATTTGGCAGCACTTTCACCTTATTTAAACACACTCACATCCGCGGCAGCGAATTCAATTAGAGGAAATAATAATGGCTGATTATTTATTAGCGGCATCAATTGACCAGACCTTTACCGACACACAAGGCCAGCCTTTAGTCGCTGGAACTGTAAGCTTTTTTATAGACACGCAGCGAACAACGCCCAAAGCTGTTTTTAAACAAAAAGGATCGCCTGGCGCATATACATATGTTAGGCAGGACTTTAACGGGGTTGTTACACTAGATGCCGGCGGAAAAATCGAAGGCGCCCTGTATTACTACCCTTATGATGCCGACGGTAACTTGGAATTGTATTACGTCATTGTAAAAGACAGTGTTGGCCAGCAAATTGAAACAAGAGAAGGGTGGCCATCTGCTCATACGCACTCAGGCCCTGGGCCAACGCCAGGCGGACCGGACACTACGAAGCTAACAAAAAATATTATTACAAATGGTCAGTTTTCCTTCAACTCTGTTAACCCTGCCGAACAGGCGGCAACTTTTAACAGCGCTACGTATGTTGCGGCAGGGTGGTCGTTTGATTCAGACGCGCCATCGTATCCTGCGGTTGTGTTTGACAATATTCAATCTGAAAATTTAGCGGGCTCGCCTGCCTTAGCTATTAGAATAACCACTACCAAAGTAGATTCAACGCAGAAAAAACACAATTTAGTACAAAACTTGGGTACGGTTAACATTTATGAGGGTGACACTCTAACTTTTTCTATGAACGCTAAAAACATGGCTGCATCAGGAACGGTTCAGACAATTGTTAATTTAGTTCGCCATTATGACTCAAGTGACGCAGACGACACCATACAGATAGGAGAGTTTGACGTAACCACGACACGGTCTAACTATACAAAGCAAATTACTCTTCCGGCTATAACAAAGTCCATAGGTGGAGGCTCGTATCTTCGCTTGGAGTTGGTGGTTGGCCTTGGGGTAACTTCAGACGTTGAATATACCAACATGCTGCTTCTCGAGGGTGCCGTTTCTTCACCTGTTTACCCAGAAATACCAGAGATGATAGACAGGGCGGAAGGGTTTGCATATATTCAGGGTGACCCCAGGTCTAGCTACCCCTCAGGCGGTGAGACTACAATAACTGCAGAAAATTACGCTCCCTATAACAATTTAGCTGTCGGCGATAATAATGACATCGAATATGTTAATCATACCGGTGAAATTATTTTGGCGTCAAAGAATTCTAAAAGAAACGACTTTTTGGCATGTGACGGCTCTACATTAAAAATTAGCGGTAATAACGGCTACGTAGACTATCGAAGGTTGTACAGCGTTATCGGAGATGACTTTGGGGCCACAGTCTCTGGCGACATAACAGCCAAAGCAAGCGGAGCCACTGTAACCGTTGATGAAAGCAACACGGGGCCTTGGACAGACCCTCCTGCCATTGGCACAATGGGATCGACGGCAACTATTGTAGACGTTCAGCCTTATGGCGTTTTGGGCGTTCACGCTTCCGTAAACGCGCAAAATACTGTTACTTTTACGTATCAGGCCGCGTTCGCTCCAGACCAAATCGCACATGTTATTACTGACGGAAGTTCTGGAGACGCCCCCCTGCAAAACCAAAGCATTGTAGGTCAATATATTCCAGCAGCTCCGATTGCCCCAGTTAATCCATATACTCCTGGAAACCCCACGGGTGATGCCCTAGGAGAGTTTTTTTTTCCCGCTATGTCAAAAGTTCCGACTACAGTAGCTGCGGGGCCATCTCCTGTTGCACAATGTACAATCGATATGAACTACCTTACGGACACATCTCTTACCGAGGCAATGCTTGAAAATATGATACAAACAAGGTCTGTTGATTATTTAGCTTTTAATCCTAATGATCGTATCGTGGGGAAAACTTGTCCTACCACAATGACGTCATACATGACGTTCCCCGCAGGGCCAACTCCAAACACAAGAGAGAACTTGAATGTTTATGGCTCATCACAAAGCCTAGGAAACGTAAATTACCTCACATTCAGCTTCAACGGTAGCAAAGGAACGCTTCCTGCGCTTTCTAATGCAGGGAAAACAGTAAATTACGACTGGAACTCAAGCGAAAGCGTAAACACAAATTTAAACGGAATGTGTAACGCACTTAATACGCCTTATCACTGGGGGATTACTTTTAACTCCACGCCAGCCGCTGGGACTTATTTTGAGTACAACACATCAACAACAGGTCAAGAGTTTTACGTGTGGTTTAAAGTGGACGGAGCCGGTACCGACCCTGCTCCCACAGGAAGAACTGGGATACAGGTGAACATCGGAACTGGTGCGTCTGTTGACGCAGTAGCTTCGGCTGTCGCAACTGCGCTTGATGCAAAATCGTTTTCGCTTCCTGCCGCCGCTGATTTACCCGCAATACCAGCTGCTGCACAAACATATTTAGAATACAAGATTACCTTATAAAAGAATATTATGACATTTAAGACAGGAAGAGATGGCAATGGAGCTGACGATGCAGTCGAGAGCAACAATTTACTTTACTAATAGAAGGATATAAAAAAATGGCCAAAAACAAAAAAACAACAAAAGAAAATCTAATAAAAGAAGTAATAAGGCCAGTATTGTCAGCAATATACATGGACAGCCCAAGAGCGCGGGAAATGCTTTTGGGTATAGCCGCCGTAGAAAGCGATATGGGAACGTTTCTTAGAAACTATAATGGAAGCGACCTCGGCCCATGGCAGATAAACAAGCAAACATATGAAGATATAGTCGACAGATATCTCTGCAGAGACGACAAGCAAAAGCTAAGGCATGATATAGAAAAAGTTATTTGCCAAAAGCTAGATGACGTTAAATTTGAAGACCTAGAAACAAACTTTAAGCTAGGGTGCGCTCTTGCAAGAATTAGGCTTTGGTGGGTGCCAGAAAGGCTTCCGAACGTAGACGATGTGCAAAAAATGGCTATTTATTGGAAAGAGCATTACAACACTTCGCTAGGGAAAGGGAAAAAAGAACATTTTTTAGAAAAATATAATAAATACGTAAAAGGAGAGGGGTAATGTTTGGAGTAATTAAATGGGTTACATCCTTATTGGCTGTCAACACGGGCGAGTCAATCCTTAAATCTGTTGAAGAATCTGTGACAGGGGTAAAGGGAAAGGATAAGGCGGAGCTTTTAAGCGCCAAAGCACAATACCTTGGAGCATGCCAACCATTTAACGTTGCAAGAAGGTTTATAGCAATAATGTTTACGTTTTTATACTTGCTCTGCATCGCTTCTACCGCGATTTTGCATTATTTTTCACCGGAATATGCTTCTTTTTTGGCCGGGCTTGCTAAAAACGAGCTTCAAACGCCTATGAATTTAATCATAGGGTTTTACTTTGCCATAGGCGGAGTATCTAAAATTGGAGGCCTTTTTAAGAAATGAACGAAGAAATTATAAGGCAAGATCTAGATAAAAGATGGGAGTCCGTACAGTCACATTTAAAAGAAATAGGCTCTGATGTAAAAGAAATGCGCGTAAGTTTAAATTCTCATAACACGGAAATTAAATTAATAGAAAATAATTTAAAGATGCATAAAAACAGCATTGACGACATAAAAAAGTCATTAAACAAAGAGTCATTTCTTAGCAAGCATGGGCATAAAATTTTTGTTGTTACCGTAACGCTTATTGGAATGATAGGGGCCTACTCAACATGGAAGCATGACCAGACTGTTCAAGACAAAATCCAAAACGAGCAGCTTCTGGAATTGAAGGCGTTGATAACACAAAAAAACAAATGAAACTAACCTAAATAGCTGTCCCAAAAAAAAATATTGCATAAGCGTTATCAATTGCTTACAATCACGCCCAAGACAGTTATTTGCGACATTGTATTTTTTCAAATGTCTGTTTGCATTGATATAATTACGATTGAGGAGCAACCTTGCCAAGGTTGGGGTCGCGAGTTCGAATCTCGTTTCCCGCTCCAAAATCAATAAGTTAGAGTTTGTTGGTTTTGGGGTGTCGCTTATTTTAGGATTTGTCCCTTATTTTATTCTCGATGAGCAGGATCTTTTCTATAATCACCCCTAAAATAAACCTGTCTGACCATCTTTTCAGTTGAGTGCCCGGCCTTTTTTGCCGCTTCTGCAAAACCTTCTTTTTTTACAACCGTGGTTAAGGCATATGCTCTGATGTCGTACAAACTGAATCTTTCTTTTAAAACGCCACTATTCAAAGCTTTTTTCATGGACCTTGAAAACATGGATTGAAGAGCTGATAGCTTGTAGTGCTCATAACCTTTAGATCTCGAAAATAAATACTGGCTGCACTTATTAGAACGCTTAGAAATGATAAATGCTATAATCTCTCTCAGCTCTGGCGACCAGGCAACAATTGTTTTTCTATCGACTTTTTTTGTATATACCTTGATTCCGTCGCCCTTTATATCTTCAACCTTTATCCTAAGTATGTCGCTGGGTCTTTCCACAAGGCAAAACATAAGCCGCATAAAATAGTTAAGAGGGAAAGGAGAAATCATTAGCATCGCACTAAACTCTTCATCCTTTATTAATCTTTTTCTTGGCGTTATTCTTATGTTTTTTACTTCTCTGCAAGGGTTGCTGTTTATTTCTCCAGTGTCTACGGCTAGCTGTAAAACATTGGAAATAAAACTTTTGTCTTTGTTGGCCCAGTCTTTGCTTGTTTTGGCTCTTTCGGTCATATATTTTTTTACATGGTGAGGCATTATCGAACAGACATTAAATTGCTGAAAGGTATACGTAGTCCTTTTAAAAGATAGCAAATCATTTTTTTTACTATTTTCTGATTTTGACAAATGATGCTCGGAGCTTAAGTACTGATGAGCGTAATATGAATAGGAAGACGGTTCAGCAGGAAACATTATTTTGTTATATTCATAAAACGCTTCTTTTTTTGAGCGACTTAATATTTTTGATTTTCCATCTTTTCTAAAATGATACGCTCCATGGCGATACGTCATGTACATTGGAAGTTCTATGTTATTTTTTCTTCTTCTACCCATTAAATATTAACTCTGGCTTCTTATGGTTTTTTGGCCTGTCATCATGAGTATAGTACTGCGACCATGTAATGGCTACAGTTCCATCAGAGCGCACGCGGCTAACGTCTAACCCCCAGCTTTCAAGTGTTTTTCTTTGCATTGCTTTTGACCTGTACCCAGTTGCTCGCCTCAAATCATCATAAGTCATAAACACGTTATCCAAAACATTCTCCTTTGCTTCTATGCAACCATCTTAAAAAGGTAAGTCGTCGTCAAAATCATCTGCGGCAGAAACCTTTGCTTGAGCAGGAGCCTTGCTCTCTATAGAAGCTTCAGGCTTGAACTCATTTACATAAGCATAATGAGTAGCACCTTTTTCAGAAGGCTCGCGTCTTTTAGCAATTGTTATGTTAACCCAACCCTGTTCATTGGCTATTTGCTTTAGCTCGTCAGCATGGAAAGAGCAGTTGAACAAAGCCCCTCCGTCTGGGAATGTTTTTTCAACTATCTTACATTTTTGTATAAATTGTCTATCTTTCGTCATTTCGTTTCTCCAAAAGTTTTTTTAAATCATCGTCCATCTTTGCACCA
>JAAHTH010000900.1_pt2 | contig 18653 bp, 32 predicted proteins | sample 6116091 | NCBI WGS metagenome assembly JAAHTH01 (sample SAMN13939990, study PRJNA603662) | sponge metagenome | isolation source: marine sponge | host: Mycale hentscheli | place: New Zealand | collected 2006 | reverse complement strand
AATGAAGAATAACGGATTTTTAGAACCAAGATAATTATGGCATACGTATTATTTATATCAGAAGCAAAGCTAAAAGATAGCACTGCAATTAATTTAAATGTTTCGACTGATTTGCTTTTACCTTATGTAAGACAAGCACAAAAGCTATATGTAGAACCTAAACTAGGAACTACACTTTACCAAAAGCTAGAAAGTTTAATAACAGCAGGAACAATTGGTAATGTAGGTAATGAAGCTTACAAGACTTTAGTAGATGATTTTATTGGAGATTTTTTGCCGAATATGGCTCTGTATCACGCTATCCCTTTTTTAAGATTTAAGATAGAGAATGGAAATATTTATAGCAAAACAAGTGAAACGGGAAATAGTCTTAGTACGGAAGAAGCTCAACATCTTAGAGAGGAAATAAGGAACACAGGGGAATATTATATGGAACGAATGATTTCTTATGTAACTAACAACATAACTCTTTTTCCTGAATACAATACGAACTCAGGAGCAGACATTTCAGCAGACCAAAACGCATACTATAACTCTATGAACCTTGAAAGACCAATGAGACAAGGAACTAAGCTTACTTTAAGAAACTTTTTAAATGCTTCAGACTTATAATGAAGAAACACTACAAACCGAAAACTAAGAATGTTACTAAGTTAAAGACCTACTTAGATAAAAAAACAAAACAAAATGACAGAAGTAAAAGATACTCTACAAGTAGGGTTAGCTAACGCATCAGCAATAGGGTTCAGCATAACAGACTGTAATGAAATATTAACATTTGTTTCACTTATTTTAGCAATAAGTTTTACTATATATAAATTCTTAAACTATGAAAAGACTAATATGTAAATTATTATACATTCTAACTAAAGAAAGAATATGTTTAGGGTGGTGTTCTAAAAATTGTAAATTTGAAAAAACTAAATAAATGGCTCGTAAAGCTATTACAAGCTCTTATAAGAGCGTTAGAAAGAAGCGAAAGGGAGTACACTCCAAAAACGCAAGTAAAGGACAGAACGGCTACAAACACGCCTACAGAGGTCAAGGGCGTTAATCTTTTAATCATTAGAGATACTTTTACAAAAGAAAGCACTATTGGTAAATTGTTTATCAATGGAGAAAGCTTTTGTGATACTTTAGAAAACCCTTATATTAACAACGCAAGAAATATAAGCTGCATTCCTGAAGGTCAATACAAAGTAAGACTTAGACTAGCAAGAGAATCAGCGACAAGAGATTACTTACACTTATTAGTTCAAGATGTACCTAATAGGGATTGGATATTATTTCATAGAGGAAATACAGCTAAAGATACAAGCGGTTGTATTCTAGTAGGGAAAGGTCGTGAACAAGACGTTGTTAATAACTCTCGTTTGGCTATGGACTTAGTAATCAAAGAAATACTTAATTTAGGCGGCGAAAATATTAATTTAATAATTAAAAATAAATAAAATGAAAAAGTTTTTAGAGAAGTACCTTATCGGTCAGATGGTAAAGAGCAAGAAGTTTTGGTATGCAGTTAGTTCTGTAGTTGTACCTGCTATTGTTACTTACTTAGGGGTTGACGAAACAACTGCAAGAGATTTATTTTATGCACTCCTTACTTTAATAGGAGCTCAAGGAATAGCAGACATTGCAAAAAAGTAAATGTCAAAAGGTAAAAGGTTAAGATTGTCTTCTGAAGAAGTTGAAATTATCAACGAATTCAGAGGGCAAGACTTAGCAAACATAAACGGAAACACAGCATTAGATATACATCTTAAAGAAAGAGGTATAAACAAAAAAGATATTGTAAGTGTTAAACATTGGCAAAGTATGTCAGGTGATTTACGCTTTTCAATAGTAACAAAAGAACAATACGGAACTGATAAGCTAGAGCTACTTGAAGACATTCAAAGTCTAATAGAAAACTACTCCCCTAAATACCCAAAAATTAAAAGAGTTAAAGGCGAACACTTATTAGTGATAAACCCTGCGGACATTCATATTGGTAAATTAGGAGTAGCTTTAGAAACAGGTGATGACTATAATACAGAGATAGCTTACAATAGAGTTTTAGAAGGCGTTACAGGACTTATTAGCAAGTCTAAAGGATTTAGTATTGATAGAGTTTTATTTTGTGTAGGGAATGATGTTTTGCATATAGACAATGTATATAATACAACTACAGCAGGGACTCCACAAGATGCAGATGGAAAATGGTGGCAACACTTTGAGGCAGCTTTAAAACTATATGTTAAATGTGTTGAGATACTAAGAAAAGTTGCTCCTGTTGATGTAGTTCATTCAATGTCTAATCATGATTATCAAAGCGGCTTTCATTTAGCACACTCTTTAAAGTCTTGGTTCAGAAATACTAAAGACGTAACTTTTGACATATCAGTAGCGCATAGGAAATATTACAAGTATGGTACTAATCTTATAGGGCTTGAACACGGAGACGGAGCTAAAATGGATAAGCTTCCTATGTTAATGGCAAACGAAAGACCGCAAGAATGGGCAGAAACTAAATACAGGTATTGGTATTTGCATCATTTACATCATAAAGTTAAATACAAATGGTTAGACTCTAAAGACTTTATAGGTGTAACTGTTGAATATATGCGTAGTCCTTCAGGAACTGATAGTTGGCACAACAGAAAAGGCTTTTGTGGAGTACAAAAAGCAGTAGAAGGATTTATACATTCCAAAGAATCAGGTCAGATAGCTAGACTTGTACACTATTTTTAATGCAATTAAAAGACTCAACTAAACTTACTTTATTCTATTTTCTATTAATTGTAATAGTATTATTTTTTAGTTTATAGTACCCCCGTTTAGCCTTTTCAGGCACTTTCACATCTTTTTAATGGTAATATACTAGACAGCTTTTAAAGTTGCTTATCTAGTAAATACACAATTAACACTTAAATTGTTAATAACTTTGATAATAATTGTGTTAGTATCTATTTATTTTTATATCTTTGCTGTGTTAAAAAATTAATAATTAAAATAATTAAGAAATGGAAAATTTTAAAGTTGTAAACAGAAACACAGGAGCTACTTACTTCTTAAATGAAAAAGAAAAAACAAACTTTTTTATTAAAAACAAAATGCAAAATTATATAGAGATAAATCTAACTAAAGCGAAAGCAAAAAGAATAAATAAGATGTTAGATGTAGTTTCTCATTTAGCAATAATAGGTGCTTCAATATTAGCTACTTTACTTTATATTCAAAACTACTGCTAAGATGACTATACTTGATGCAGAATATTTAGAACACTCTACTTATGTAGATTACAATAAGCCATTTTTTTCAAATCTTTTTGAAAGAGAATTAGACAACACAAAAGTAATTGCTAATGAATGGTATTTAAAACCTCAGTACCAACAAGTAGGAGTTCACACTTACGACAAAGCTTCAGGTCATTTTAATAATGATATAAGTTATAACAACAGGTCAGTAGTAATTGTAGGAACTGAATTACAAATCTATAATAAGTTCTGTAGAATGATTGAGAAGCACAGTTGGCAACTTCAGGATATTTGGGATAGAGAACTAAAGCCTGAGTATTTAAAACACTATGAAAACAATGGTAAAATACCAATAGTAATAAATTTAATTTAGTATTTTTAACGAAATTATCAACAGGCAAAAAACCTAGCCAATTAACATAGGTAGAAATATATGAAAACAGAAGCACTAAAAGAAAAGTACATCAAGTACAATCTAACCAAAGATGATGTCTTTAAACATCAGCACTACATCATCTTAACAAGAAGCGGTATTGATAAGATACAAGCTTTAGAAAACATTTACATAGATTATGATGTAATTAAATGTGAAAAAGATTTTTGCGTAGTAAAAGCCAATGCAAGAAAAGAAGGCAAGGCAATTCAGACTTTTGGTTCAGCTTTAAAAGGAGCAGGTTTTAAAGACGGAAACACTAATACTTGGTATGTAATGGAAATGGCTGAGAAAAGAGCTATGTCAAGAGCTGTATTGAAACTAACAGGATTCTATGAACTTGGAGTATTTGGAGAAGATGAAGCAGAAGATTTTAAAAAGAGTAATAATTAAATAAATAAATAAAAATGGAAGTAACAGGAAAACTAGTAAAGAAACTTGAATTAGAAACAGGAGTGTCTAAAGCAGGTAAAGAATGGAAAAAACAATCAATAGTAATTGATACAGGAAATGATTTTAATAATGAAGTCTGTGTAAGTGCTTTTGGTGATAAAGTAGGACAAATGAATAAGCTAGAAATAGGAATGGAGGTATCAGTTCTTTGTAATGTTTATTCAAGAGAATACAACGGAAGATATTTTCACAATATAGATGGGTACTTTTTTACTAATCAGAGCAACAAATCTTCAGACAAAATACAGAATGGAGAAGCTGAAGAAGATATGCCTTTCTAAGATGAATACAGAAGATAACTTTAAAAACCTTTGCGACCTTACTACAAGTTTAGTAGGGTTGCCTAAGGGCTCTCTAGCTTTAAAAACTAGAAAGTTAGAATATCATGTACCAAGAATGATTGCTGCTATGATTTCAAGAATTGAAGATGGAACTCATAGAGATGTTATTGCTAAAGTATTAGATAGAGACAGAACAAGTGTTAATCATTATGAAGTTAGACACGCTTTTAACTATGCTACATTCCCTAAGTATAGAAATACATTTAATTTAATTTACAATGCATATTCAGAAATTAAAGATGCAAAATACACTTTTAAAGATTTGCATGATTTAAAGCAATATTTAAGAGACAATAATATATATGATTGTGATAAACATCAAACTACTATCCGTATTAGTTGCGGTAAGTTTGGAGCTGATATAAAAGTTTCTTACAGAGAATTCTATAATAAATTTGAATTGTGTAAGTTAGCACTTCAAAATTATAAATACGAAATAGAAGTTATATGAAACATTTACTAAGTAGTTCAGCTTTTTTAATAGTGAACAAGCAATTAGCGAAGCAGGTGGGATTGAAGGGAGCAGTCCTGCTTGCTGACCTAATTAGCAAAGAAGAATACTTTATTGCTAACGGTATGACTGACGGATGGTTTTTTAATACTGCTAATAATATAGAAGAAGACACTTGTTTGACTTCACATCAGCAAAGAAAAGCAATTAAAAAGCTAAAAGAATTAGGAATTATTGAAACAAAAGTAATTGGAGTTCCTGCAAAGCAGCACTTTAAAATAAAGGAATCCAAGTTGTTAAGTTATTTAAATACTAGTTGTGAAGAAACTGCAAAACTAGTTGTTAAAAAAACGCAAACTAGTTGTAAAGAAAGTGAACAACTAGAAGTTAAAAAAACGCAAACTATTAATAAGAATAACAATAAGAATAACAATAAAAATAATATATCTAATAGGCGTGATGATTTTGTTTTTGAGGTTTTGTGTTTTGATTATGATGAAAGTATTTTAAATGGATTTATAGATTATTGGACAGAACCTAATAAGTCTAATACAAAAATGAAATATGAATTACAGAAAACTTGGGAAACAAAAAGAAGAATAAAGACTTGGGCTAATAATCAAAAAAAATGGGATAAACCTAAGTCTAATAAAAAAACAATGAGTAAGTTAGACGCTCAAATTAATGAATGGCAAAAAGCAAAAGAATTATTATGACAGAAAAAGAATTTTATAATTTATTGTTAGATGAATTAAATGATATGCAGGATTATATATTATGCCCTATGGATATATTAGATACTGTTGAGGATTATATAGAACATCATATAGATAAAGAAGTTAATAAAAGATTAGATGAAATGGACGATACAATAAAAAAAATTGAATTATGAAACCATTAAAGCAAGAAAATCTAAAAGAGCTTACTGAAAAAGTCCTAGACTTAGTTGCTAAGACTTCAGTTGAAATAGGACACAGATCAGATGCTCAAACTTTAGCAAGTCTAAGTAAAATATTTGCTGAGGATTTAATAAAAGAAAAGCGTTTCGGCAATATGACTTTTAATCAAGTACAAGATGCTTTTAGACAGGGAGTAAGATTTGGTAAAGACGAACCCTTTTTAAATATAAGAACTTTTTATAAGTGGGTATATGCTCAGAAGAAGGTAGTAGATAATGCCTATTATGAAGTTCACGAATTAGGGCAGCCAAAAGAAAAAGTACCTTTTTATCAAGAACCTTTAAAACTTTTAAAATGATAGGTTGGGTAATAGTAACAGCCGTTGTAATGTGGCTAATAAGGAAATTGAGGTGAAATTTGAAAGAAAATCACATAGAGAAAGACAGAATAAAGCTTTAAAACAGTTTTGTAATCACTTTAATTTAACTTATGGTTCACATGAAGAGTATGCCCATATAGATGCAGTTCTTTATAATAAAGGAAAGATAACAGGTTTTGCTGAAGTAAAAGGAGTTCATAAAAATATAGAGGATGCACAAGATGTTATTGTAGCAATGAGAAAGTTGGTCAGAGCGCAACAGCTTCAGGTCAATAGTGGTAAACCTGTAGCTATTATTTGGGCTTTTAATAATGCTATTGTATATGAAAGAATAAACAACTTGAGAGGTATCTTTTATTATGGTGGTAGAGCAGTCAGAGAAGGAAGTACCTTCGACCAAGAACTAATCGTTAAAGTATTAATCGAAAACTTAATAAGAATTGAAGAAGACAGTCAGTAAATTAAAAAAAGAACTAGACAAGTGGTTTAGTCTCTACATCAGGTTGCGTTCATCAAACGAATTTGGTTATTGTCAGTGCATAACTTGTGGAGTAGTCAGGCACTACAAGGACGGTATGCAAAATGGTCATTTTCAAAGCCGAAAGCACCTAGCCACAAGATTTTCAGAAGATGGAAATTGTGAGGTACAGTGTGTAAAATGCAATGTCTATGCTTGGGGTGAACAGTACAAGTTCGCACTAGCTATAGATGCAAAGTATGGAGAAGGTAGGGCTCAGGAATTACAATACTTAGCTAGAACAACTTTAAAGATTTCTAGGATAGAATATGAAGGAAAAATAAGTTATTACAAATCACTTGTTAATAAGTTAAAAAAAGAAAAAGGAATAGAATAAACTTTTTTATATCTTTGGCGTATGATAGAACCGATTTATTCAAGTCAAGAGCATAAGAATATAATAGAAGAATATATTTTAATGTGTATAGAGTTCTCAAAAGAAGTAAGCACAAAATCTAAATACAATAACTACTTAGATGTAGTAGATGTTATTTTAGAATATCACAATGCATATGGTAAGGGGGCTAAAGAAAACAATTGGTATGATTGGCTAATGATAATACCTATAAACTTATCAGTAGCTACAAATGGATTTTTCGCAGGGCTTGAAACAAAAACAAATTCAGCTACACTTAGAGCTTATAAAACTGTATTAAATGAAATGGTACACAATGTAACAGATAAAATTGATGCATTAGAACAAATAAATGACTGAGATATATGCAGAAATATCAAATCTAAGTTCTTTCTTTAGAAAAATGTGTTATGGTATAACGCAAGATGAGGAAGCTATTAATGATGCTGTTCAGGAACTTATGATATACTTTCTTCAGATGAACCCTCAGACTTTACAGGACATATACGAAAAAGATGGATTGAAAGGGATTAAGGGTTACGGTGCAGTAGTATTAAGAAGAAGCTTGACAAGTACAAGAAGTCCTTTTTATTATAAGTATAAAAAATATTATACACATATTGATAATTTTAGTTATAACGCTACTTCAACTTTTGATGATGATGGGTATATTTATGACCGTGCTAATAATAAAAATATATCAAACTTACCAAATCAAGAAGAAGAATATAAGTGGACGAAGCTAGAAAAAATTGACTGTGTTTTAGATAAACAAACTTGGTATGACAAAAAGATATTTGAGCTGTATTATTCAGGTGAAACTTTAGACAGTCTAGCAAGTAAGACAGGAATAAGCAGAAATAGTCTATTTACGACAATAGATAAGGTAAGAGATATACTTAAAAAAGAATTAAATGATTAACCTATTAGTCATATGGCCTTCATAATATGAACAAGTTCTTTGTACCTAATGAAGTTTATGAAGATAGAATAACTATCTGTAAGAGTTGTATTTATTATTTTAAACCAACAGGAACTTGCAAAGACTGTGGATGTTTTATGAAAATCAAGGCTAGGTTAGCACCAATGGGGTGCAGTCAAAAGAAATGGCAAAAGACAACTGAAATAGAAACTCCTGAATCTTTACCGCAGGAAATAGTAGATGAAATATTAGATATGTGGAAAGACTTAAAAACAGGTAGAGCAAAAGACCAAGCAGCTAAAAAGAGAATGATTGAAACATATAATACAATATACAATACTAACTACAGTCCTAGAACTAATTGTGGTTCTTGTATATCAACATGCTTTGATGGAATAAAAAAACTATATAAAGAATATGCTAAGGGCTAAACTTAATTTAAATAACAATGCGGTTATTTTCTTATTTTTTTTCTGAACCCTTAGCGTATTCATAACTAAAACAATAGAAATGGAAAGAACTTACAAAACAATTAAATGGATATTAAACAACCATATTAAAAAAAATGTCAGAAGTCTTTGGACATGGGAGAACGATAACTTTACTTGTATATTTGAAAACTATTCAGGTGATAGTAGGATATATACACCACATCAACTTTTAAAACTTTTAAACAAATGATGATATTAAAACTAATAGGATGCTTTTTATTATTTGTAATTTTTGTACTTATTGTAATGAGTATAATAGAGCGAAAGATAAGAGCCAAAAGAAACAACAAGATAATCTACAGAATTGATAAAGTAGATACATTAACAGGAGGACTAGAAAACGATAGACTAAATGAAAGAAAATAGAATACCTAGCTACTACAAAGGAATAAGATATGGCTATGAAGCCCGTAAGGTTATTGAAGATTTTGAACTCAGCTACAATACAGGAACAGCTGTTACTTACTTGCTAAGAGCAGAAAGAAAACACGCAAGCCCTATTGAGTGCATACAGAAAGCAATCAATCATTTAGAGTTTGAATTAGATAAACTAAAGAAATGACTCTTTATAAATGTGAATGTGGTAAAGAAGAAAAAGAAGTTGGCAAAGCTACAATAGTCTTAAGAGATAAGAAGTGGGTTTGTAAAGAAGCACAATGCAGTTGTGGTAAATGGATGGATAGTAAACCAACTGACGGAATGCCTACCCTTAAAAGAACTGAACCTAGTCTTAGCAAACAAAGAGACAAGCTTTGGGCAGGAGCAAAAGAAAAGCTTATAGGAACAAGAGGAGTTAATGAACCATTTGACTAATGAAGTTTGTAATAAAGAACAATCAAGATAAGCAAATGCTTTTTAATCACTTAAAAGAATTAGAGAACGATTACATAGTAGATGTAAAGAAACAAAGAAACAATAGAAGCAATATGCAAAATAATTACTATTGGGCGTGTATAGTACAACCTTTAGCTTCAGAGCTTGGTTACTTCCCTGATGAAATGCACGATTGTCTTAAAGTAAAGTTTGCAAGTGAATGGCAAAGCATAGAGATAAACGAAAGACAAGTAGGTCTTCAAATAGTTAACAGCTCTGCAAGAATGAATACTAAAGACTTTGAAATATATGCAGAACAAATAAGGATATGGGCGTTAACTGAATTGGGTATCAGACTAATGCTTCCAAATGAATATGAATAATTTCTATTATATATTATGGAAACAGAACAAAAGAGGACACAGGAGGGTAAAAAGAAATTACTAGCTGCACTAGAAGTATCATTAGGAATAGTAACTGAAGCCTGTGAGAAAGCAGAAATAACAAGAAGCAGACATTATGCTTGGTATAATAGTGATGAAGAATATAAGAAAGCAGTTGATGAAATTGATAGTAAGTTTATTGACTTTGCTGAAACAAGTCTAAAGAAACAAATAAAAGAAGGGAACACTACAGCCACTACATTCTTTTTAAGAACAAGAGGTCGTAAGCGTGGTTATAATGAGAAGCAAGAGATAGACCTAACTTCAGGAGATGAAAGAATTAAAATCAATATAAATCTTGGAGATTAGTCCTGAATTTACACCTAAGCAAAAGCAGTGTTTGAAATATCTATTTGACGATAGCACTAAAGAAGTTCTATTTGGAGGTGCAGCAGGAGGGGGTAAGTCTTGGGTTGGCGTAAGTTATTTAATCTTAATGTGTCTTCAATATCCTAAGACTAGGTATCTAATGGGGAGGTCTAAGTTAGACGCATTAAAAAAGACTACACTAAATACTTTCTTTGAAGTATGTACTGCTTGGAATTTAAAAGCTATAAAGGATTATACTTTTAACGGCTCAAGTAATGTGATAACCTTTTACAATGGTTCTGAGATAATCTTAAAGGACTTATTCTTATACCCATCAGACCGAAACTTTGATAGCTTAGGTTCACTTGAAATAACAGGAGCATTTATTGATGAAGCAAATCAGATAACAGAAAAGGCTAAAAATGTAGTAGCTTCAAGACTTAGATATAAGCTTGATGAGAATAATTTAATACCTAAGTTACTGATGACTTGTAACCCTGCTAAGAATTGGGTGTATTCAGAGTATTACAGACCTGCACAGGAAAAGACAATAAAGCATTATAGGAAGTTTATCCAATCTTTAGTTATAGATAACACCTACATATCTAAACACTATGAAACACAGCTATCACAATTAGATGAACTAAGCAAGCAAAGACTTTTATTCGGAAATTGGGAATATGACGCAACTGCTGATAGTCTAATAGATTATAACTCTATTATGGGAATGTTTAGTCAAAAGGGAGTAGAAGGTGATAAATACATAACTTGTGATGTGGCACGATTTGGAAGCGATAAGACAGTTATAATGCTTTGGCAAGGGTTACACATTAGACACATAAGAACATTGCTTAAATCGGCTGTAAATGAGGTTGTGGATGAAATTAAGAAACTACAACAAGAGAATGGAGTTAATCTAAGAAATATTATAGTTGATGAGGATGGAGTTGGTGGTGGTGTAAAAGATTATCTAAGATGTCAAGGGTTTACTAATAACGCAAGAGCTTTAAAAGGTGAGAACTATCAGAACCTAAAGACTCAATGTTATTACAAATTAGCAGACCAAATAAACAAAGGGCAAATTGGTGTTAGTTGTTCTGATGTAAATATAAAGAATTACATAACTGAAGAATTGGAACAAGTAAGAACTAAGGACGCTGATAAAGATAACAAACTACAAATAATACCTAAAGATGCAGTCAAGGCAATTCTAGGTCGTTCTCCTGATTATTCAGACGCTTTAGCTATGCGAATGTACTATGAGATTGACAGCAACTTTGGGAAGTATTATGTGCAGTAAACTAAAAACAACAAATTTCTATTATATAACAGATGAAAGTAAAAGTCAAAAAGAAAGGTAAGGTAAAAGAGTTCAAGTTGATTAATAGTTGGGAAGATGTAACTCTTGAAAAGTGGTTGCAACTTATTGATTTTGAAAAAGGTACAAAGACTGAAATAGCAACAGAAACAATAGCAGCGTTATCTAATATTCCTAAGCAGTTAGTAAAGGAATTAGCTCTATCAGATGTAGCAGTTATAATGAGTAGGATAGCAGAGCTACAACAAGAGCAAGATACAAAGCTTAAAAGGATAATTGAAATAGATGGTATTGAGTACGGATTTCATCCTGATTTGGATTCAATTTCTCTCGGAGAATTTGCTGATATTGAGACATTTATTAAGAGTGGAATTGAAAAGCATTTACCTGAATTGATGGCTGTTCTTTATAGACCAATAAAAGAAAAGAAGAACGATATATATATCATTGATGCTTATGATGGAAATATTCGGCTTAGGACTGAAGAAATGAAAAAGATGTCAGCTCAACAAGTGCAAGGTGCATTGGTTTTTTTTTACACTTTAGGGAAGGAGTTGTCAGAGATTTTGCCATTGTATTTGATGGAGCAGATGAGGGAAATGAAGATGCAATAGTAACAGAAAGCTTTGCAGATAAATGGGGTTGGTTCGGTGTGATGTATAGATTAACAAATGGAGAGATAGTAAATTTGGAAAGAATAACGAATTTAGGATTGTTAGAATGCTTGACTTGGTTAAGTTATGAAACAGACTTAAACTCACAAAACAAAGTAAAAAGAAATGGTTAATAATAAGACATACAATAATGTAGTAAATACTTTACTTAGACTTGGTGAATATCACGAACAAATCAGCACGACTTCAGTTGGTGATATATATGACATCAATCTTGAGAAGATGGAAAAGTTTCCATTAATGCATATTAATCCAACATCAGTAACAACAGGAGACAGTCAATTGACTTACAACTTTCAAATCTTTGTAATGGATTTAGTTTCAGAAAAGTCAGATTGGCAAACTAAACAGCATGAACTTTTAACTAAGTTAGTCAACACTAAAAATAACGAACAAGAAGTGTTCAATCAGACTTTAGAAATATGCACAGATATTATTGGAATGCTAAGACATAGTTCAAGACAATCAATAGAAGGAGTAAATGATATAAACGAACCTATGTATTTTACGCAAGACCAATTTACAATAGAGCCATTTCAAGAAAGGTTTGATAACTTATGTTGTGGATATGTGTTTACTTTAGGGGTGTTAGTACAGAACGATTTTCAAACTTGTAATATTCCTGTAAATACAAATGGTGCAGGTTACTAATGATAAAATTTAAGATAGGAAGACTAATAGTTCAAATAGGGTGGAAGAAATTTAAAATAACATTAAAGCTATGAAGTATCAAGACATATTAGAAAAGCTAGAAGCAATAAGCATAGAGCTTGAAAGTTATAATGACTATCCTCAAGCAGCTACTAATAATGCTAAAAGAGCAAGAAAATGGAAGGAAGAAAATGGTAGCTCTTGTGGTACTAAGGTGGGGTGGACAAGATCTTCACAATTAGCAAACAGAAAACCTATTAGCAGAGATACAATAGCAAGAATGGCTTCATTTAAAAGACACCAACAATATAAAGACGTACCTTACTCAGAAGGTTGTGGTGGTATTATGTGGGATGCATGGGGTGGTTCATCAGGAATAAATTGGGCAATAAATAAACTTAAACAAATAGATAAAAAATAACATGGCAGAATTAACAACAACAATTACAGAAAATGTAGTCCTTAATGGCTCAGTCAGAGGTTCTACTAACGCTTTAACAACTTCAAATATAGTAGATGTATTTGAGAGAATATTAACTTGTACTCATTCGCAAACTACAACAGTAGCAGTATTTAATTCAACTCCTCATGGAGCAGACGGTGCTTTAGATGTAGAGAATTGTAAATACTTTAGAGTTACTAATTTAAGTGATGACCAAGACATGAAAGTTGCTTTTGTAACAGCAGCTACAAACTATCAAGTAACTGTAAGAGCAGGAGGTTCTCATATCTTATACCAAGCAGAAGAAGCAATGATTGCTGAAGCAGATACTACACCTAACTTTCCTACATTAGAAGATTTAGTTACTGTAGAGATTAGACCTTCAGCAACAACTGATGTACAAGTAGAAGTCTTTGCAGCGTTAGTATAATGAAAACAGAAGCTCTTGAAAGATACCTTAATAGCTTTGGTAAGCAAGTAGTAAACAGAGCAAAAGGAAATTTACAAAAAGCTAAAGGTGGTGGAACTAATTTAGAAAAGTCAATAAGCTTTAAAATTATTACTGATACTGATGGTTTTTCTGTACAATTCTTTATGGATAACTATGGTACTTTTGTAGATAAGGGAGTTTCAGGAACAGATGTAGGAAGAAGTTTCAAAGATTATAAGGGCAGTACAGTTTCAAGTCCTTATAAGTACACTTCAAAGCAACCACCTAGCAGGGTTCTTGACAAGTGGATAGTAAAAAAAAATATTGCACCAAGAGATGAAAAAGGAAGATTTATGTCAAGGAAAAGCATATCTTTTTTAATAGCTAGAAGCATAAAGAGAAAAGGAATACAAGGTATTAGTTTCTTTCAAAAACCTTTAATGTTAGGTTTAAAGCAGTTCGGTAAAGAAATGCTAGGAGCAGTAAAAGAAGATATTATTAACGGATTAACAACAGTAAAATAAATGGCAACACAAATAGAACAATTCCCTTTATATAATCAAATCCCTGTAGGACAAGATATAATTTTTGTAATATCAAACAGCACAATTGTAGGTTCACAAATTAATGTAAGATTTATTGCTGATGTTTATGTAAGCGACACATACCCTTCTTCAATATCTATAACTTCAATACCAACAGCTACATTTAAAACAACACCTAACAATGCAGGGGTGGGAATATTTGATTTTAGGCAAGTAGTAGAAAATTATGTTAGTGCTGATAATATGGCTTTTAACGATAGTCAGTATAAAGGAACAATAACAACTAACGACACTCCACACCCTATACATTTAATAGATAAATATTCAAAAAATAAAAAAACTGCTAGGTGGTTAAACATAGAGTTTAAAACACAATACACAGACTCAAATGGAGATGTGCAGATAGACACACCAATACTTGCAGATGATAACTTTCAAATCTATAATAGTTACTTAAAATATACTGATAAACTTAAAATATTTAATAATAGCTTTGGTTTTGATTTGGGTAACTTTAATTTATCAGCTCAGACTAATAAGTTCTTAACTAATGCCCCTGCAACTCAGTATGCCAATTTAGAAGATTATGGAACTTTTGCTTTGTTAGACCCTTCAAATAGAGTAGGCTATATACGACTAAAATATAAAAATAGCTCAGACGTACAAATAGGCACAGAAGATATAGATAAGACTTTTGCAAATGGAGCTTATACTACTTTTAGTACTCTAATATCTCAAAGAATTTTATTCTTTGGATGCTTTCCTGCTAACTTACAAAATTGGAGTTCTACTTTTCAAGCATTAGTTTCAGCAGGAACAATAGACGGTGGTTCAATAGAAGTAACAGCTTTTGAAACTCACCCTGTAAGTGATATTCAAATATCTAAGACATACACTATTAACATTAATTGTCCTGAATTAAAAGGCTTTGAGCCTATAAGACTTTGTTGGCTAAATCAATGGGGTGCTTGGGATTACTACACATTTACTAAGAGGTCAGCAAGAAGTATATCAACTCAAGGTTCTACATACGAACAATTAGCAGGAACTTGGAATGAAGCAGCTTATAGATTAGACAGCTTTAAAGGAGGTAAGAAAGCCTTTAGAGTAAATGCTACTGAAAAGATAACAATTAATACAGACTTTGTAAGTGAAAGTGAAAATGTAATGTTTGAAGAATTAATAAATAGTCCTGAGGCTTACATATTAGACGGATATCAAAGCGATGGTAATTTCTCAGCTCTCAATCAATATGTTACACCTGTAAGGCTAACAACTTCAAGTTTTACAAAGAAGACAGTAGCAAATGACAAACTTATTCAATACACTTTTGAAGTAGAAAAGACTAAAACACTAAGAACACAATCAGTATAATGAGCGTACAACTAATAGTATTTCCACAATATTTTGATGGTTCAACACCTATAAATTCTTCATCTAATCAGTTCTTGGTGGATGGTGTTAATTTTAATAATGTAAACACTTCTAGTTCTACTCAAAGTGTATCAGGTACTTTACCGCAAGCCTTTATTGATGCTAATACTTTTGGTTTGTTTTCGTTTTTTTGGTTTAACACTTGGTTTCGTTTTAGTGGTGGTGCAAGTGAAGTAACACAAACTTTAGGTGCAATAGTAATAACAAGCGATACAGGTATATTACAAAGGTTATCTAATCTTACTATTGGTGCGACTTATAACTTATCATTAAATGTAAATTCTAATACATCGCAATTTAGGGTATATCATTACACAGCTAGCAATATACATAGCACTCATACAATTACAGGCACAGGAACTCAGACTATTTCATTTACCGCTTATTCAACTGCTGATATAATAGTAATATATAGTCCTACTGCGGTTGTTTCAATATTAGACATCTCTTGTGAATTATCTACATCAACACCAAGTCAAGTATTTACAGACTTAAATAGTGGACAAGTCATATGTGACCTTTATGAAGATGAAGACATTCCTTTAAGTTTAAGTGTAGATGATTTTAAAAATGTAGCTGAGAAAGTGCAGTCTTATTCAAAGGCTTTTAATCTTCCTGCTACAAAAAGAAACAACCAAATCTTTGATAATATCTTTGAAGTAACTAGAACAGATACAGGGCTTAACTTTAACCCGTATAAGAAAACAAAGGCAATACTAAAGCAAGATGGCTTTTTATTGTTTGAAGGATATTTAAGAATGATTGATATTTCAGATAAGTCAGGAGAAATAAGTTATAATGTAAACTTATATTCAGAAGTTGTTGCATTAGCTGATGTATTAGGGGAAAAAACTTTTTCAGATTTAGATTTCACAGAATTAGACCACGATTATAATGTAACGCAAGTGCAATACAGTTGGGATGATGCAGGAACAGGAATTACTTTTAATAATCCATCTACTTCAGGATTTAGAAATGCTTATACAACTTTAAGATATCCTTTTGTAGATTGGACAGGTAATGTTCAAGACTTAGTTACAGAGATATATCCACCTAACTTAGAAAGTGTATTTAGACCTTATATAAATATAAAATATTTAATTGATAGAATTTTTAATCAACCTAATTTTCCTTTTAGATACACAAGTGAATTTTTTAATACAGATGATTTTAACAAGCTATATATGGACTTTAATTGGGGTGCTGATAATAGTCCTGTTGAAGTAGCATCAACTTCTTTTCAATCTACTTACATTTACAATTTAGGTGATGGTAGTGCAGTAAATTATGCTACTAGTAGTTTTACTGTAATGAACTTAAGTTACAATATAGCAGGATTAAATTTCGATACTCCACCAAATTATAATGACAGTACAAATATAATAACTTCAACTGTAGCGAATGAGACTTATAATGTTAATTATACTTATATAATACAAAATATTGATTCTGTTGACAGGGAAATAGAATGTCAATGGCTGTATAATTCAACTCCTATAGATTATACAGGAATACAGACAATCGCAGATGGAGGTACTTTTACTTATTCAGGTAATTTTACACAAGTTATGACTAATGTAGGCGATACTTTACAAGTACAATTCAGAACTAATACAGGAACAGCCAATCAGGTTAGACAATCGCTACAAGGTGCGCAGCAAAATGGAGGTGCTTATGTACAATGGACAGTTGCAGTGCAAGCTGTTACAACTAATACAATGCTTCAAACATTAAGAGGAGAATTAGGACAAATGGATTTCTTAAAAGGAATCATGACTATGTTTAATTTGGTAAGTATTCCTGACGAAGAAGAACCAAATAATATATTGATAGAACCTTATGCAGATGTGTTTATAAATAATCCTAATAGTGTTGAGTTAGATTGGACTGATAAAATAGATGTTTCAGCAATTAAGCTAGTTCCTTTAACTGATTTAAACAAAAAGACTGTATTTAAGTTTGTAGAAGATGAGGACGATTATGCTTTTAATGTTTACAAAAAGTCAGTAGGAGGGCATTTATATGGAAGCAAGAAATATGATGCTTCAGAATACACAATTTTAGCAGGAGAAGAAGAAATATTAGCAGAACCTTTTGCTGCAACAGTAGTAAAACCTTTATTTCCTCAATATACAGATTTAATAACACCTGCTCTTTATTCTATGTCTGATGATGGTACTGCTGAAAGCTTTGATAACAGCCCAAGAATTATGTACAATAACGGAATAAAAGCAACAGGAATACAGTGTTTTATTCAAGCACAAAATGGCTCAGGAGCAGTTTATTTAAATAACTTTTTACAATTTAGTCATTTATCTTCAGTTCCAACAATATCAGGTGCTAGAGATTTTCATTTTGGAGAATGTCAACTAATACAGCCAATAGGTGCTCCTGCAAACGACAATCTATTTAACTTATATTGGTTGCCTTATTATTCTGAGCTTTACAATCCTGATACAAGAATAATGACTTTAAAGGTTAATTTAAGCCCTTCTGACATTAATACTTTTAGATTCTTTGATACAGTAATAATTAAAAACAGAACTTACAGAGTAAATAAGATAGAATACAAACCAAACGATTTAGCAACAGTTGAATTTATACTTTTACCATAATGAGCAAAGTAGCAACAATACCATATTTAACAGGGTTTGATGTAAAGCCTTCAAGAACTACAGTAGGTGGAACTGTAATCTTTACAGATGGAACAAATGAAATAGTACCTAACCAATTACAATGTGAAGCGTATGGATATACTTACGATATAGCTTCAGGAACTTGTTCTACTTTTAGATACAACACAAATCTTAACGGAAGCTTTAACAACATAAATAATAAATTTCAGGGAGAAGGAAATACAACTGAAACAGGAACTAACAACACTCACATAATTGGTCAGAATAATTCAGTAAAAGGATTATCAAGAAATAACATTATTGTAGGAAATAAAAACCAAATAGCTAATAGTGTAAATAATGCTTTTGTTTATGGTACTTCAGGAGAAGCGACAGCGGATAACCAAATAGTCTTAGGGGGTAATAACCCTACAGATAATTTAGGTGAAAGACAATCTATGCATTTAATGTTTGGGCTTCAAACAACACAAGGAGTAGTAAA
>JAAHTH010001542.1_pt1 | contig 18662 bp, 14 predicted proteins | sample 6116091 | NCBI WGS metagenome assembly JAAHTH01 (sample SAMN13939990, study PRJNA603662) | sponge metagenome | isolation source: marine sponge | host: Mycale hentscheli | place: New Zealand | collected 2006 | reverse complement strand
GAGTCTGCCGTTTTTACCCCGCTGTCGGTCAGACGCACCGCAAGAAGATTGAAGTTGCATAGTCCCTCTTCCTACCGGTTTGAACGCAAAGTTGATCCGGTGGGTGTGGAATGGGCCAGTCAAAGAGTGTGTGAAATGATCGTCGACCTGGCGGGTGGCGAGGTTGTGAGCGGCATCATTGATACGGCAGCAGAAATAAAAACCCATTCACCTGTTGTGTTGCGATCGAGTCAGTTGGAGCGAATTCTGGGTATCAAAATTGATGCCGAAGAGGTGACGCGAATTCTGGTTGCTCTTGGATGTGAAGCGCAATCAGGTGATCTCGATTCGACGTCCGGGAAACTGTATGTACCTCCCACTTGGCGACATGATTTGACACGTGAAGCTGACTTGATTGAAGAAGTCGCACGTATTCACGGCTATGAAAAAATTCCCGAGGATGCCCCGATCCCTGTGGCTCCCAGTTCCAAGCGGGATTTCGATACTGCCATGGAACGAATTCGTCAGGTGATGACCGCAGCAGGTCTCAGTGAAGCGATGACACCAAGTATCGTTACGCAAAAACTTGACGAATCCCTCAGCCCATGGACCGACCGCCCTGCCTTGGCAAGTGAAACGCCGATGCTCAAAGGAGCGAGACGGCTTCGCCGAACTTTGCTGCCGAGCTTGATCGAAGGTCGGGCGAAAAACTGGGCTGCTGCCAGTTTAGAGGCTGATCTTTTTGAAATTGCTCATATCTATCTACCCAACGATGCCGATAACGCGTTGCCTGCCGAACAGTACTCGTTGGGGCTCATTGCTGGGCGGGACTTTTTTGAATTCAAGGGCGTTGTCGAAACTTTGTGCCAGCGTTTGGGGATTGAGCACTCGTTGCAGGTGTCAGTCACGGAACGTGCTGGATTTGTGCCAGGGCAGTGTATTCAGTTAGTTCTGGACGGGACTGGTGTCGGTTATCTGGGCACCGTTGAGGAAAAGACATTGAAGCAGTGGAAGATATCTGGCCCGGTTGTGGTTGCTGAACTTGACTTGCCAAAGCTGCTCGAAAAATCAAAACTTGTGCCGCAGCAAAAATTGGTCAGTCCTTTTCCGTCGATTCAGCGGGATTTGAATTTTGTCGTTGCTGAGTCCGTGCGTTGGAGTGACATGGAACATGTTGTTCGTGCTGCGGTTGGATCTGAACTTGCGGGAGTCACTTATCGTGAGACTTACCGCGACGCCAAGAAAGATGGCAAGGATCGCAAGCGTGTTCTAATGAGTGTGGAACTGCAAAGTCACGAGGCAACTTTGAGTGGACAGCAAGCTGATGATTTGGTGGGACAAGTGATTGGTGCTTGCCGAGACCAATTGTCTGCTGAGCTGCTTTCATAAAAAACTGGCCGGCGGGATCCGACCAGTCGAAAGTTTCCAGATGCAGTATGACTGCCAGTCAGATCAGTCCTCGATCGGCGTTTCCTTTTTGCCGTCACGAATGAATGGCTTGCGGACTTGCTCACCTGCTGCAGGTGTGAAATTTCTCACCCAAATATTTCGGAAGCCAACTGGATTTCCATGATCCTGAATCGAGATCGGTCCCGTGGGGGGATGCTGCTTGTAGGCCGGTGGTCGATTGTAGGGTGTGTCTCCTTTGATCTCAAAGTGATTCAGGATCAGGACACCGTTGTGAATCGCTGTAATGTAAGCGGGAGACACTAGTTTGCCGTCCTCGGCGAATCGTGGCGCAGTCCAGAAAATGTCATAGGTGTTCCATTCTCCTGGAGGACGCATTGCGTTGACAGCGGGCGGTGTCTGTTTGTAGATCGCGCCGGCTTGTCCATCGAAGTAAGTGGGGTTGTCGTAGGAATCGAGTACCTGGATTTCGTAGCGATCCATAAGGAAGATGCCGCTGTTGCCACGGCCTTGGCCACTGCCTTTGACAGGAACAGGAGCTGTCCACTCGATATGTAGTTGGCAATCACCAAAGGCCTGGTTGGATACAATCTTTCCTTTTCCGGAATAAGCGACCCCGTCTTTCACTTCCCAACGCTCGCCGTTTTTCCAATCTTTCAGGCTTTTGCCATCAAACAGGACAATGGCATCCGAGGGCGGGGCAGAATCGGTTTTGCCGGGAGTGACGACGCCTGGTTCTTTCCATTTGATACCGTTGAGGTACTCGCCTGCATTCACCGAGTTGGTGGTCAAGATGATACTGGCGGCAATGACCAGTGAGAGTCTTTGGAGAGATGTAAGATTGCGTTGTCGGGAAGACATCGATGTTTGTGACATGAGTTGCTATCGGAATGATGGAGGCAGGGCGGTTCCCGTCACCAAGGCGGAAACCTAAGACGTGGAAAGTATGATTCCTACCGTGCCGGCAATCAATCACTCCCTTCGGAGATGCGATCAAGAGTGACAACGCTTCATCGAGCAGTTTCGTTAACCCAAAGTTTCCGCCTGGACCGCGAATTTGCCCGCATTTTGGGTGGTTTGAGCCTTGTAAGCCAGCATTGACGCCATGTTGCAAAAATTGTTATTCCCTCAACTATGCACATTGTTTCACCTTGCCACGCCGCTGCGGCTATTCTCTTGCTCGTTTCATGCTGCCAATTCGCGCATGGACAGGATTCACAGCAATCCGGTCTTCGGTTGGCCGATGAGAATCTCTCGTTGCAACGGGTTCCGGTAAATGCCGGCGTGGTGGCAATGAAAAGCAATCCGGTCGCGAAAGAAAAATCGCAGTCCTGTGTGCTTCTGAAAAATGACAATGTGCTGTTTGGTCAAGCAAGACAGTTGGGTGAGTTTGTCATGGTCACCACCGCGGCAGGTGGAGAGATCCGATTACCGCGTATCAGTGTTGCTTGTTGGGCTGACCATATTCGAGACTTGTACCAGTTTCGCATCGACCAGAGGGGAAAGCCCGACCTGCGCAGCCACCTACATGATGCGCATTGGTGTGTGCGATACGATCTGTATGACTTGGCTGCCAAAGAATTGATTGCTGCTCGTCGGATTGATCCTGACAATAAAGAGGCAATTGTTTTGGAGAATCGGCTTCGTAATCTTGTGGCTCCCCGGCCCATGATCAAGCCAGTCGTTGCCAGAATTGGCTCAGGGCAGACCTCGCGTTCTGGCGGGGACGAGAATGAAGTCTCGCCTGCATCCTTCAATGCTGATCGACCTGATAACGTTGATTTTGATCCCGATACGATTCGACGCTTTGTCAGTCATATTCAGCCGATGTTGATCAACCGCTGCGGTGTCTGTCACCAGACCATGGCACGGACGGTTAATCATCATATTCCTGAGACCAAGTGGCATTTGCTTGTTCCGAGTGTGGGCTCCCGGGCATCCGCAGCGATTACTCGAAGTAACCTGCAGGCGATGATTTCGTACATTGATGCACAATCACCGCTAACTAGCCCGTTACTAGTCATGGCTAAAGAAGACCATGGGGGCAGTTCTGCTCCTCTAAGTCAACGCAACACCAAGGCAATTCAATCACTTGAGTACTGGGTGAAGCTTGCGGCAGAATCTCTTCGAAACGGAAAGCAATTATCACGGAAACAAGGTAACGCATCTTTGGATGATGTTCAGACCAATCTGAGCCGTGAACGCATGGTTGTTCCTGGATCCGGCAATCTGAAATTTGCTCCGATGCATTCCGAGCTCGATAAAGCGTTAGAGCAAAGTACTGATCCATCTACAGCTGAACTGGTGGTGCCACCAACGAGAGACACACCTGAGCATGGTGTCAAATCAGCGCCGCAGCGTTTGCCACCTGTGTCGAATCCTTTCGACCCCGATCTTTTTAATCGCCGTTTTCATGCGGCCAAATCAGACTGATTCACCGTCCCCCATGATTTCTGTGGGAGGCCTATGGACCAAATCGCTCCAGTCTTGAATTTGAATTTGTCCGCGCACGGAATGCAGCTTGTTGGAGCCTGCGGAAGTACCTGTGATTTGTGCTTCGATCGGGTAGACTTTGGGGCTGAAATTTGTTTGCCCTGTTTGGAGACACATTGATGCTTGCTAGGACTTCAAGCTCGAGGCCATTTTCGGTGATCGCATCCATTTTTTGTCTGTTTGGGGTGTGTGGAAGTGCTTCCGCGCAGTCAATTGAAAATGGAAAGCCGGTGGCTAGCCCCTTTGAACAATGGGATACGAATAGTGATGGCTTCCTGAGTCGGGATGAGTTTCCAAAGCGTTTCCCTGCTGGACTATTCAAGCGGATCGATCAGGACAGAGACGGACGGCTCTCCAGAACGGAGGACGATCGCTTTCGTGAAAGCGGTCGCTCTGAAAATAACGGACACCAAAATAGGGGTGGTTCGATTAATGATCGTGTTCGTTTGCCGAAGGGTGCGACTGTCGATCAGGATCTCGTTTACGAAACAATTCACGGTAGAGACTTGCCGCTCGACTTGTACCGACCTCAAGCAGAAAACCCAACGGCTCTCATTATCTGGATTCATGGAGGTGGGTGGAAAAGTGGGTCGAAGGCTGGTGGGGGACCCGGCGTCTTTCAACTACTGCAGCGCGGTTACGCTGTCGCATCGGTTGAATATCGTCTGAGTGGTGAGGCTGTTTTCCCTGCAGCGATTGAAGACTGCAAGGCAGCGGTGAGTTTCTTAAGGTTGAATGCAGGCAAGTACAACCTTGATCCAGGACGATTTGGTGTCTGGGGTTCGTCTGCTGGCGGTCACTTGGTGTCCTTGCTGGGAACCACCAATGATGTGGATCAGTTTGATACCCATCCAGTGACTCGAAAATCTTCATCCAGTGTTCAGGCTGTGTGTAACTGGTTTGGACCGAGTGATTTTCTTCGCATGAATGACTTCCCCAGCAGGATCAATCATGATGCTGCTAATTCGCCCGAGTCTCGTTTTATCGGTGCTGCGATTCAGAAAAACCCTCAAAAAGTTCAGCGTGCCAACCCGGCAAAGTATGCAAGTGCAGGGGATCCTCCCTTCCTGCATCTTCACGGTGACAAGGATCAGTTGGTACCGTTTAACCAGAGCGAAATACTGCATACAGCCCTGCAGGCATCAGGCGTGGACACCACGTTGTACAAAGTGGTTGGTGGAGATCATGGATTTGGCGGTTCCAAGGATAGCCGGGAGGAATTGATTGAAAAATCGATTCGGTTCTTTGACTCCAAACTTCAATCAGACTCGCCTTGAGGTTGCGACTAAGGCCATCCACGCAAGTTGGGCATGAGTACGAGGAATGCTCTGCAAGTAGCCTCAAGCTTCCCCTGTGAAATTAATCTTTTCGCTTCGAGAGAATGGCAGTCGCGAACGCCTCCCCCATGAGGGCAAAGGTCTTCGCGCAGCCAAGATAGTGGTATCCCGCATTGGAGGCCCCGCGTTCCCATTGAGCACGCTCTGCTGCCGTGATCAATTCCGACTCATATTGCGCCACATAATCTTTTTGTTGCTGTGCAGTCATCTTGCCATCTTTGTTGGCATGATTCTTGTTCTTCGTGCGAAGTAAGTAACGCATCTGGCGAACCTTTCCTCGCTTGTCATCGATCGAAGCGAGTGCTGCATCCCAGAATACCGATGTCTGAATCGGTGTCACTGTTCCTTGAAGATCAGGGATGTCAGCAGTGGCAGCCATGGCATTTCGAAACTCCGCATTTTTTTCATTTGGATTTCTGCCCCCAACACCCATCACTCCAATCACTACAGGAAGCTTGGGAACATTGAGATCTTTTCGGAGGTCGCGAATCAGGTGCCCAAGGTCTTGGGTGTAGGATTCGAAGCGATTGGTGGATTTGCCGTTTGTTTTTTCGGGATACGCATTGCGATTAACCATGTCATTGAATCCTTGGAACCATACAAAGCCAGCAAGTTCGTACCCCTCGTCTGATTTGTAATCCGGGATAATTCGTCCAATATCGGACAGTACAAACTTGATGTGTTTGATCATCAATCTGTAATAATGCCCAGCGTTCTCAGGAGAATTGCGTTCCCGTTCCCTGTCGGTATCAGATTGTTGGTAAGGACCAGCACTAGGCGGGCGGTAGTCATAGAACAGCGACTTACCACCCCATGCTGTTTTGATGATCAGCACATCCTCATCGAAGGCATCATCCATCGTGATACCAAAGGTAAACTCAGGCCCGATTTTGCCACCATCTTCCGCAGGGTTGCGGCGAGATCCATAACCTGAAGTCAAACGCCCGTATCCCTCGCCATTGTTGTCACCAGTGCCTGTGAAATAGGAAATCCATGCGCCGTCGCACTTGTGGGGTTCTCCTGATTTATCGCGCATTTTCTGGAGGAGTGGAGCAGTCTGTGGATAATCAGCAAGGTAATCAAACGTTTCGATTTTTGCGTGTCCTTCCATGTTGGACTGACCTGCCAGGATGAAAACCCTGATTGGCCCCTTGCCTGATGCTGATGGGGTGGTGCCGAATAAAGGAAACAGCAATAGGGTCGCAGCGAAAACGACACGCATTTGGTACAGAGGCATGAGAGACTCGGTTTGACAAAGTGAAACGGTAACGAGGTCAGTAAATAGAACAGGTCGTCGTGGATCGAACCGTCGAGCGAGGCATGTGACACAAGTCGCTTGTTAACGGGCATTTGACATTAAAATTCTAAGGTTATCCTGAGTGATCGAGGTTTTGTGCGCGGAAAGCGTCGTGAGTGTCGTGTTCTGCTGAGGTTTGATGTTGGCTGACTGTCAGTGAAAGTGAAAGTGATTGATCATGGTTGAGCGGGAAAGCGATGCAATGACTGGCATGGAGGGGGCTGACGAAGCCCTGGGGGCGAAACCTCAGGGCATCCTGGAAACAGTGGTTTATTGTGAATGCTTGTCAGAGGCTCGTGTATTTTATGAACAGGTTGTCGGGCTCTCGGTAGTTTCTGTTGAGCCAGGAAGGCACGTTTTTTTTCGCGTTGGTCAAGGCATGTTCCTTGTTTTTGATCCGCGTGACACAGAGAGAGGGACCGTCCTTATTGGTGACCAGATGATTCCCCGTCACGGCAGTGCCGGACCCTCACACTTTGCTTTTGTAATTTTACCGCGGCAAATAGATTCAGTTCGTGAACGCCTTAAGAATCAGAGGATTGCAATTGAGGCTGAAATCGAATGGCCGACGGGAGGTCACTCGATCTATTGTCGTGACCCTGCGGGCAATAGCGTCGAGTTTGCAACACGCGAGCTCTGGTTTGACAATGAATTGATGGTCTGAACTGAGGTTGCTCAGTGGAATCATTCTGTTGCTGCTGCGTTCCGAGTTTGATTTCAGTCCTGTAACTTTTTGCACACTCTTTTTGCACAGTGGTGAATGCTGCAAGTCCCTGAATACTGAGGCAAACGGAATTTGAGGTTGTCGGTAACTGAGGCTATCTGCGTGGCTTCATGGCCGGCGGGTGCTGCGCGAGGATCTTCTTCATGTTCTCGAGGATTTTTGGTTTTTTGGCAGCGAGGTTGGTTTTTTCGAGCGGATCAGTCTTGTAATCGTACAGTTCATATTCCGTCGGTGCAGATGATCTCATTGGTTTCCATTCAACCATCCGATAACGTTTGGTCCGAATGGCTCGCCCCATTTTTCCACCCTTTGGAAAACAGTGGTAAGCGTGGTCAGAAACTGCGTCGGCTGTCCCATTGAGAATTGGGACCAGGCTCTCGCCGTCAATCGGCTGAGGTGCCTCATTCAATGGCAGTCCTGCTAGTTCGCAAAGGGTTGGGTAGATGTCAACTGTTTCGACTGGGGACTGATTCGAGGTTCCCGCCCGTGTTGTCCCTGGTGCAACGATAACCAACGGTATGCGATTGGCTTGTTCGTAGTTGGTGTGCTTGGTCCATGTGCCATGATCGCCCAAGTGATAACCATGATCGCCCCACAGCACGATGATAGTGTCGTCTTGCAATTGCAGTCTTTGCAGTTCGTCCAGCACACGTCCGATCTGCGCATCCATATAACTGAGGGATGCGTAGTATCCGTGTATCAAAGTCCGAGTCATGTCTTCTGACAGTGGTCCTTCCTGAGGAACCGGTTTGTACTGATTCAGCTCGCCGAGTGTTTTTCCTGCATACTTGGGCGCATCTTCAGGCGGTTGGGTGTAGGTGGCTGTTGGTAGCTTTGAGCGGTCGTAGAGATCCCAGTATTTAGTCGGAGCACAGAATGGCAGGTGTGGTTTGGTGAACCCGAGTGCCAAAAAGAAGGGGGCTCCTGAATTGTGATAAGCTTGTAAGCGTTTGATTCCTTCCACGGCGATGCGACCGTCTGCATAAGCTTCATCATTCACATCTGCTTTCTCCCATGCAGCACCACGTGGAAGTGATTTGATCTGGCCGAGTTTTTGATTGCTAAAGTAAGCCTCTTCACGCGTCAGTTCACCACCGGTGCTCTCGTCGAGCACGTAGTCGATGACCTTGTCAGGTTGGAATGGAACACTCCACGACAATTTGTCATTGATGTTGCCATGGCCGATGTGGAATACCTTGCCTATTCCAGCTGAATGGTAACCGTGGTTCTTGAAATGTTGCGGAAGAGTGACAACATCAGGGATCGCGCGACGGATGTGATAACCGAGGCTGTAGACGCCCGTCGATGTGGAGCGGGAGCCAGCTAAAAGATTATTTCGTGAAGGGGCACATACTGCCTGATTGCAGTAGGCTGAGTCGAATCTGGTGCCTGCCGCCGCAAGCCGGTCAAGATTGGGCGAGTGCACCCAGGATTCACCGTAGGCTCCAAAGGAGGGCTTCAGGTCATCGACCAGCAGTAGCAACACATTGGGTTGCTTTGCCGACAGGGACTCTGTGAAGATGAACAACAGGCAGGTGATGGCCAAGGCGAGGCGATTCATGGTGTGGCAGGATTGCTGGAGGATACGATGGAAGTGTCCGCAGGACGCCAATGTAACCAGAATCCAAACGCCGACACAAAAAAAGGCAGAGTTGCCAAAGTACAACTCTGCCCCGGTTTGATTCAGTTGATCGCGCAGCAGCACGGTCTGTTGACACGGCCGTCTGAGCGAAGCTCACCATAACTCGTAATTATGCTTGGAACGAGCTACCGCAGCCGCAACTCTTCACGGCATTTGGATTCTCGAATGTGAAGCCTTGCTTTTCCAGACTTTCGTACCAGTCGACAGTGGTTCCATCGAGATACAAAGCGCTTTTCTTGTCGACAACAACGGCAACACCGTGGCACTCATATTTGGTGTCTGCTTTGTCATCAAAGCTGTCATCGAAGTTCAAGGTATAGCTGAAGCCGCTGCAGCCACCTGCAGCGATGCCAATTCGGAGTACCATGTCGTCGCCGAAATTGTGCTCTGTCTGGAACCTCTTGACCTCTTCCGCTGCTCGTTCGCTCAGTTTGACTGCCATCTTGTGTATTACCCTTCGTCATGGACGAGAATTGGTCGATTTGAAATTGTGGGGGGTGCTGGTCTCGGAAATCTAGCCCCCTAGGCTACCATATTATTAACCAGACCAACGATCCGGCAAGTCTCATGTGGGATTAAGAAACGCATACGGCAAGGAATTTGCCGCTAAAAACCCGAATCAAACCCTATTTTCCGATCTTTCCTTTAACTTTGTGGGATGGTCGGCTTGGAGGCTTCCCATCCGAGACGTAACAATGCCACGGGATAACCCCAGTTAAATAGCGATTGAACCCGGGTCAACGGTCGCTTTCAAGTGAATTTCAGGGCGGAAACATTACGATGCGGCGAATTGGCACACTGGAAAACTCGGAATTGGCTCAAAGATTTTGCGACTACCTCGTCACTCAGTCGATTGATGCAAGCTGCGATCCTGAGAGTGATTCCCCCGAAGCTGGCTGGGAAATCTGGGTTCGCGACGAACGGCAAATTGCTGAGTCCAAAGAGGCGCTTGCTGATTTTCGTTCAGATCCTGAAGGTTCACGTTATCAGGTCAGACGAGAGGCCACCCACATTCGCCAGGAACAGATTGCGGCGGAACTTGCCCAGCAGAAACGTGCAGCGGAAAATGATCGAATTGCGAACGTTCGTAAGTCGACATTGGGTGAGCCAATTCATGCGCCGCTGAAACAATCCGGGTATCCAGTAACGATTGCTGTCATCATTCTTTCAGTCATCGTCAGCCTCACGACTCACTTCGGGCAACCGCGTAGATCAAGAGTTCCCGGGAAAGTGACGCTGGAAGAACAGGTCTATAACGCGTTGTCGTTTGTTGACAGAAAAGAATTCGACAAATCCGGAGATGATCCATTTGCTTCGGTGGAAACCGGGCAGCTTTGGCGATTTGTGACCCCGATGTTTTTGCATGGAGATGAATTTCATTTATTGTTCAATATGGTGTGGATTTACTTCTTGGGGTCCGTCATCGAAAAATTGCAAGGGTCATTGTTTTTCGCTTTGGTGCTTGTGACGACCCAAGTATCGGGAATGCTACTCCAGGTGATGTTGCCTGACACCGCTGCGCTGCAATCGATCTTTCAAGGAACGCCGCTTGATTTTCTCGCCCAGACCATGAGTGGGACACCGTTTGCCATTGGTGCTTCAGGAGCTGTTTATGGGCTGTTTGGTTTTCTCTGGATACGACCCAAAGTTGACCCGGGCTATCCGATTCATCTTGTTCAAACCAATGTTATCTTAATGTTGGGTTGGTTGATCATTTGCATCACACCACTGATCGGTGACGTAGCCAATGGAGCACACATTGGTGGCTTGCTTGCCGGTGTCGGGTTTGGTTTTGCGGGAAAGCTAAAGCTCGGATGAGCGGGAAACAATCGTCGGTGTCAGGCGATCCAGAACGGTGTGGTAATTCATCAGCTGATGAATCGTTTCTGCGATGTGTGCTGGAAGTTTGGAGAGTTGCTCTTCCTTTGATGGTCAGTGCGGGAACATTCTCGCTCGTCCTCTTCGCCGATCGAACACTGTTGCTCTGGTACGACGGTGAGTCGATGAGTGCATCGATGGCAGGTGGAAACTTCTTTTGGGTTTTTGTTTGCCTACCCGTCGGAATCGCTTCCATGACGGGGGCCATTGTCAGTCAATATGTCGGGGCAAATGAACAGGAACGTATTGGACGATTTCTTTGGCAATCGGTCTGGTTTTCGTTGCTGACGACCCCTGCATTCGTGGTGATTGCCTTGGTCGCACGCACATTGTTTGAGACGACGGGCCAACCTGACCACTTGTTGGAACTTGAAGCGACCTACCTGCGGTTGCTGATGATCGGAGCTGTAGGCTTGGTGCTCGAATCAGCTCTCAGTGGTTTCTTCAGTGGAACTGAGCGGACACAAGTCATTATGTGGGTGTCATTGGCATCGGGAGTGGTGAACCTGCTTCTAAATGTGATCCTGATTTTTGGACTAGGACCGATCCCACCGCTTGGGATTACAGGTGCAGCAATCGGTAGTGTGATCGCGTTCTGGACAAAGGCCATCTGTTATGGTGCCCTGTTGCTGAAGCCTAGATACGAGAGTCTGTATCACATTCGAGGCGGTTTCGGCGTCGATCTGAAACTTGGAAGGAAGCTGCTGTTCTTTGGCTTTCCCACCGGACTCATGTATTTCACTGAGTCAGCAGGGTTCACGGTGATGGTCCTTAGAATCGGCAGTATTGGTGATGTGCCCTTAAGAGCAACGACCATGGCTATCAATTTCAATATGGTGGCTTTTATTCCGCTGGTCGGTGTGTCGATTGCGGCCTCTGTGCTGGTAGGGCGACATCTCCTCGAGAGCGGACCGCAGAGAGCCGTAAAAAGCGTTTACGCCGGATTGTTGATCGGGTGTGCCTACAGCTTGATCTGGTTGATTGCCTACCTTGCAATTCCAGACACCATGATGTCGCTCTATCAGTTGAGCGATAACTCCGAGGATTCGAACGCTGCCATTCAAATTGCCAAAACTCTTCTCAGCTTTGTTGCCGTTTACGTTCTTCTGGATGCGGTGCAGTTGATACTTGCCGGGGCGCTACGCGGCGCTGGGGATACTTGGTTTGTCTTGTTCAGTGGTTTGCTCGCCTCCTCGCTGACTCTGTTGGTTGGTTTTACGTTGGAACCGCCAGTCAGTGCGGAATCTCTGGGTTTGTTGGAAGGCCAGCAGCAGATTCTCTCTTGGTGGTGGTGGATGCTTACGTTGTGGATCTGGTTGCTCGGAACCTTCATGACTGCCCGCTTTCTGCAGGGGCGTTGGAAACGCATGAGGATGGTCTGAACCCATTCGCAAAAAAGAAACCAGCAAGACTGGCAAATGGACCAAAGAGCCAGCGCGAAAGTCCTTCGACGAGTCCGGGTGAGTCGCACGAGGTGCCCGGTCACGGGAGACAACTCACAAGCTGGCATGCTGCAAGTAAGAAGCTTGCAGCCTGACTCGGAAATGACTGGGATTCACCGCCCTTGTTCCACTGCACCCACAAGCGAAACTCAAAACACCGTCAAAAATCGAGCATTGCGAAGGGTTGAATGTTGAACCCATTCAACCGTGAATCATGGACGTGAATCATGGAGTGGTGTAGCGGTGAACCCTTGGGGCAGGGCACCCCGGAGTATTCGCTTGCACGTTAGCAGCAGCGGCGACTTTTCGCACTTGATTTCGCGAGTAACACACCGTGTCTGCACGCTGTTGGTTCGCCAACAGCGTGTAGACTTCACCGGTTACATGAGATCAGTCAACGTGACTTCTGTGCGATATCGCTTTCCATCACGGAGAATGATCATTGGAATTGAATCACCGACAGCGGTCAGTCCGACTTGGGTGACGAGGTGGTCATCGTTTTCAACTGTATCTCCATTGAAAAGGACAATGATGTCACCGCTGCGTAGGCGTGCCTTTGCAGCTGGCGAACCTTCGCGGACCTCTTTAACAAGGGCTCCTGAAATTGTGCCGTAGCCAGCCGTCGCCAAGTCAGCCACGGAGAAGTCCGGGTCGAGTGTGACGCCCAAATATCCCCGCCGGAGTCGACCATTCTGAATCAATTGCTCGGCAACTCGCATTGCCATGTTGATCGGAATCGCGAACCCAATTCCCTCGCTCCCGCCGCTACTGCTTGCGATGGCGGTATTCAGACCAATCACTTCGCCCAACAGGTTCAGCAGCGGGCCTCCACTGTTGCCAGGATTGATGGCCGCGTCAGTCTGGAAAAAATCCTGCAGGTCAATCTTCTGTGCACCCAGCGATAAGTCTCGACGGCCCTTGGCACTCAGGATACCAAAGGTCACCGAGTGACTGAGCCCAAATGGGCTGCCAATGGCAATGACGAAATCACCGATACCGACGCCTGAACTATCTCCCAAACGTGCGGCAGGAATTTCAGGCTGTTCAATCTTCATCACGGCAACGTCTGTACTTGCATCGGTCAGAACCTTTTCTGGGTAGAACTCGTTCCCACTGCTGGAACGCAGCAGGATCTCACTCGGTTTAGCACCTGCTACCACATGCCGATTGGTAAGCACCCAGAACTCATCATTAGAGAACTGCAAGACAACTCCGCTACCCGCTTCGTCATACGACTCTTGAGTTCCACCACGTTCTTCGGTCTTGTGGGCTTCAATGTGAATCACGCTTGGCTTGACCAAGGTGGAGACGCGTCGGACTAGATTCCCAAGTCGGTTGAAAGCGGCGAACTCTTCCGCGAGTTCGTTGTACAGCCGTTCACGCTCTGTGTCGATTGTCGTACCAACGGACATGGCGGGGGCGGAAGACTGTTGGCGGACACTTACCGAGCGTTGATTGGTTTGAGCGTCCTGCGCGTAAACAGATGGCCAAGACGTGAATGCTGCTGCGTAAAACAGAAAGATGATTTTTCGCTGCATGGGGAGGCAGCGAAGAAAGTACAAAGACATGTGCTGGAGACCTGATAGGGAGTGTTCAGGGGGAGGTTCGCAAAAGTATCTATCGACGATTCATGCCATCTACTTTTTGGTTCATGCGTCTGGCATCCGTCAACGAAGTAACTGGAACAATCGCTATTCGCGGCGCATTAAAAAACGACCGAACATTCGTCCGGTCGCATCGGATTACGAAGACGCAAAATCCGAACACATCTTGTAATATGACCACCAGTCGCCGACTGCAGAACGCACAGCTGAAAAGATTCCGAGGACCGTTTCAGTTGGTAGGACGAATTAGTTCCGCACGGTCAGACGTCGACGGTCGTCATGACAGTCGTTTAAGTTGTGTAACGATTTCGCAAGTTAAGTGGTTTGCGCTTACACCAAGTCGGCTTCAGCCTTATCAAAGACTCGATTCCACATCGTGGCCGAACCACCAACGCCACGACTTTCTGCTTTCCGCCGACAATCGATACAGTCGATTGCATAGGGTATCGCTCGCAGTCGGCTCAGAGGAATCGGTTTACCGCAGCCCTCACAATCGCCATAGGTTCCTCGGCCGTGACGGGCAATCGCACTGTTGATCGCATTGAGTTCGCGACTCTCTGCCTCCACAAGCTGACTGTTGAGTTCGTCTTGCATGGTGTCAGCCGCGGCATCCAGGATGTCGCCGGTCCGTTCTTGGTGAAGCTCTCTAAGCAGGCTCAGGTCACCTTCCAAGGCGCGATGCAGTGCGGCGCGCCGACGGATTAATTGCTCACGTAATTTCTTGATCGATTCTTTTCGTGACATCGCATTACCTCATTGGGAAAAGAAGGCCGCCGCGATCAGGCGTGCACATGGGGGCGGAAAATTTGCTCAACGAGCAAAGCTGCGCTGGGCTCAACCGATAAATCGAGCTCAAACACCTTCTGCTGTGTAAGGCGTTACGCAGCAGAGTGAGGAGATGTTTCTCCTCAGCACTTTCCGAGTGCCGCAATCATAGGATGCGGGTCGCTCCTTTCACGTTTTTCATACAGATTAAACACTGAATCGAAGGAAGTGTTCTTCCTAAACCCTTGTCAGTAAACACCTTGAGGCTTCTTTCGAAGTTGTCGCGGTATCCCTCGTGAGCCGGACAGTTTCGTATTGAAACCAATTGCCGAAATAGCTCTGCAGTGGGGGTTGGCCGCCCGTGAAACTCCAGGATCGGCATGGATTATCCTGCTAGGCATAATTTGTCTAACCGGCAGAAAGGTTATTACCGAAAAGAAGATTAGGCATCTCTGCGCACCCTCCCTTTGGATTTACGGTGCAAGATTCGCCGCGTTAATGGATGACAGCAGAGATTCGGTACCCACGACGTGAGAAGCGTGGTGTTCAAAATGGAAGGAACAGAGGCGGTGAATACGAGCCAAACGAATGGATCGCCGTTTGAGGATGCTGCCAATCAAGCAGGGCAGGTCTCAGCTGACATTGGAAAGTCCAACCATGTCATCAGTTCGAACGCATCAGAAATTACTTCTGCGGAGGAGAATGAAAAAAACACACCAGTACAGGAGTCTCCCGTGGCGAGGACACCAAGCCAGCCCTTGGTGAATGGTTCGGTACCGAAGCCTGGTGACAAAAAGCAATCGTTTGAGAAACCCTCGGTGATTCAGAAATCGGTAGATCATGTGCAGAGTCCCATCACAGATTGCGTTGATGGAGTGCTGGAAATAGAGCCTCGTGATCATGGGGCGATTGAATTTTGTGTGACATGTCCAGACGTACCTGTGCGGCGTCTTCGACTAACCGGAGATCGTTATACATTTGGCAGCGCCAAAGGATGCTCAATCCGTCTGTGCGACGAGATGCTACGGCCGATGCATGCCGTGCTGCTTTGTGATGATTCACGAATCATCGTACGTGCCTACTCCGTCCCGGTTGAAGTCAACGCGACGCAGACAATGGAGGCAAATTTGCGAGTAGGAGACATCCTACGTCTGGGACAGTATCAATTTGAACTCTTATCCGTAACACCAGCTGCAGTTCATTCGAGCGGTGAGGGATGTGACGAAAAGCCTGAGGAGATCGCGGCAGTTGATGGCAGTGTTGATTCAAACATGGCTGATTCGAGTATTCATGAAAACACGGATGCTCAGGAAAATCAAACGCCATGTTGTTCCGAGACATCGTCATTGAATAATGATGCTGACGATACCTCGCTTGAGTATCAGCAATGGCGTGACCTACTAAGTCGCGAAGTTGACCAGTGGCGTGAGCAGTTCAAATTGCTGAGTGCTAAAATGGAACAGCTGACACAGCAACAGTCAGACTTCGTAGCACTCGAGGAGATTCAGCAACATGACTTCCAGGAAGATGAGTGCCATTCTCAGGAAGTAATCTTGGAGCAACCATCTGATCGCTTTGAAGAACAACACACTGACTCGCGTATCAGCTGCCACATAGCGGACGTGGCGGAGTCGACTTTGTTATCTGAACTTGAGGCATCCGAGAGTCTCAGGCTTCAAGTAGAAGAACTGCAGCAGATTGTGGCGGATGCTCGAAGTGAGTCGGAAATGCTTCGTGAGGATTGTGAGCAGGCTTCCTCATCTGTGCGGCAGTTGGAGCAGCTTGTTTCAGAAAGTGACGAGCGGGATGGTGAGCAGCGGGAGACATGGATGATTGAAGCCAATGAGCTAAGGTCATCCTTCGAAAAACTCAGCACTGAAATGGATCAGGCGAATTTTGAACTGAACGAGCTGCGGCAAGCGAATGCAACGGTGAATCAACGACTAGACGAGGTAAAGCAGGAGCGAGATCAGGCGCGTTCGAGGCTGGAGGCAAGTCCTAGCCAGCAGGAGGTTGAGTCGCTTCGAAAACAGTTGGAAGTGGCCACGGAGCGGGTTGGGGATCTGCAGCTTGATCATGAGCAGACTCTGGTCAGGCTGGAAGCGGCCGAGCAACGTCAGGATGGCTTGAAACGATCAGATGCGTCGCATTTGCATCACGCTGACGCTGTCTGGGAAGAGGTTGGCAGCGAAGGTCTCGATGTTTCAGCTGTTGAAGCTCTTGAGGAACTTGGTCAACAAGTTGCGGAAGGTCCAACCGTCGATGCCAACGAAAAAAAGGGGGGGCAGGCAGGCTTGGTCTGTTCGCTGGACCTCCAAGACGACAGCGAAGATGAGGCGGTTCAAGCTGGAGATGATGCCTGCTCAATGACGGGTGTGACGCTGCCGGAAACCGAGCGTGAGGCTGGCATCACATCAATTGCATTGGCTGAAAGTCAAGCTGACCTGGATGCTGCGGTGAGCCTTACGCATTCAAATCACCAAACTGAAGGTTCAAGTTGGACTGCCCACATGACGACCGAGTCTGTGGGCCTCTTCGCTGACATCGATGCTGGTGAGGATGAATCTGACGACCCTGCAGAGACGAGTGATTGGTCAGGCTCAAGCGTTTGCGATGCCACGAACAAGTTGGATGAAGCTGATATTGAAGCCGGTGATGTGTCGAGGGATGATTCGGGTTTCCTTGGTATGGATCAAGAGATGGCGCCGGATAGTGAGACTGCCGTTGTTGACCAGAGTGAAGCACCTGGTGGTTGTTGTGACAACAACGTTATTCCTGAGGAATCATTTTCGGGAAATGGAGAAGATGATGGGGTCTCACGTGATTCACCGTTTCTAGATGACCCATTAATCTCCGGGCTGGGGAAAAATGATTCGATGGAAGCGTACATGAATCGGTTGATAGAACAAGTACGTGGCAATGGTGAGGAAACTTACGTTCCGGGAGGTGGCTCGTTTGATGTAAGTGCAAGTCCGGAGTATGACCTCGAATCGACTGTTGCGAATGCGACGGGTGGCCGTGGGGAACTTGCGCCAGAGAGTTGCCCTGATGCTGATGGCATGCGTGAACTAGCAAATGCTTCTGCCCGTGTTGTTGATGGTTGTAATCAGCGTCTGCGATCTCATCACTTGAAAATAAAGGCTGTGGTTCGCTTGGTTGGAGCCTTGGGTTCGATTTTAGTTGGAGGCGTCTGTTATGCCTTGTTTGCGGGACTTCCAGCCTATGTAGCCTTTGCGATGACGAGCCTCCTTGCGGTCGCCTATGCACTTGAAGCAAGAAAGTTGTTTCAAGAAGCTAGTCCTCCATCAGCGACAAGCGAAAAGGAGTCCGGGGAGGACAAGAACATCACTGTGGATAACGAGTAGTATGCCGGTGATGGATGCTCGTTTTGTGGTGAAATCAGATACAGGCCTCTGTGCTTTGATGTAAGGTATCGGGGCAAAGTGAGAACTGAAAAATCCACCTCGCTAGGGAAGACACTGCCGGCTCTTTCCACTGTCTCGTATTCAATCATGTTGGGGCTTTTCTGTTGTGGCATTCTCGCTCGGGTGTGCGTAGTCGCTTGAAACCAAGTTCATTCGCATGAGAATGTGTATGGTTCTCGAGACTTTTGCGTCTTCTGTAGTTGAGTGTTTTTTGCCAGCTAAGCACGCATTCATCCGCATATTGAAGCATTTTGTTCGTTTGTGTGGAACTTGACGCCCATTGTTTGGGGTGCAGTCTGGATTGAAGTATTCATGGACCACAGGGCACAGTGACCGGCACATGAAATGGAGGCCGATGGAGTACCAGATCGCTTTGGCGGCATGATCCAATTAGGGTTTCGATCATTGCTTGGTGCCAAAAGATTCGACTGCTGTTCAAAGCATGAAGAGATACACTGAGTTGATATGCAAAGTGGCACATGGGCGATACCGTAGGTTTACTTCATCTGAATGCAACTACAAATAGGCTTGAGATGACTGATCAAAATGAAAGCAAGCTAAACGATTGGAATCCTGGTTCGGGTGTGAACCGTTGCCCCGGGGAAGGTTTGTCGGTCGAGGCGATGTGGTGTCAGTTTGGGGATCAGTTCCGCCGTCGGGCGAGGACAC
>JAAHTH010000611.1_pt2 | contig 18662 bp, 25 predicted proteins | sample 6116091 | NCBI WGS metagenome assembly JAAHTH01 (sample SAMN13939990, study PRJNA603662) | sponge metagenome | isolation source: marine sponge | host: Mycale hentscheli | place: New Zealand | collected 2006 | reverse complement strand
CCCCGCTTTCCCCCCTTTTCGGTTTTTGCTGGGTTATGTCTGTTGGTCTTTTTCTCTCTTTTTCTTCTTTTTTTATCATCAATTCTGGATATTTTGACTTGGATATTAAAACATCCAAAGCATCTCCAACCGTACACGTCGAGTCGCCTCCTATATTGTACACCTCCCCAGCAGTGCATTTTTTTGCGCATATGTAATATGCCTCAATTGCATCTTTGATGTGAGAATACGTTCTGACAGAATCGAGGTTGCCATGTAAAATATTTGGCAATTTTTGGCGAAATCCTTTTGATATCATAACTTCGTTTTCTGCGATTTGTTTTGCAAAGGAAGAAAGGGCAAACATTTCTCCCCTTCTAGGGCCTTCGTGGCTGAACATTCTGGTTATAACTATGTCTAGATCAAATGCTGAATAGTAGTACTGAGACATTAAATCTTGTCCAACTTTTGAAATGGAATAAGGATTTGCTGCTCTTATTTTGTTTTCTTCTGTGATTGGAACTTCATCTTTTTTTGGCATTCCATAAACTTCACTAGAAGACACGCTGACTATTCTAGGATTTTTATCTTGCTTGTTCGAATTTCTAAAGTGTAAAATTTCTTCCAATAGGTTAACCGTTCCAATTACATTTGTTTGTATTGTTTTTGACGGACATTTAAAACTTGCTCCTGGAAAACTTTGGGCAGCAAAGTGATAGATTACATCTGGTTTAGATGTTTGAATTGACTCTCTAAGACTTGATCTGTCGAGTAAATCTGCCTCTATAAATTTAACTCTGTCAGATTTGATAATTTTTTCTATGTTTTTGGCATCACTTCTCCATCTCTTTATGGCGTAGATTTTAGAATCTTTTTCTTTTTCCAGTATAAAATCTGCCATATGGCTTCCAACAAAGCCTGTTATTCCAGTTATGAGGTAATTCATTTTCTTAATCCTTCATAGTTTTTCACAAACCATTCGCAAGTATTTGAAACTCCTTCTTCTAAACTTGTAAATTTGAAATTTGGCAAATATTTGCAAATCTTATGATTAGAGGATGGTTTTCTAATTTGTCCATCTGGTTTAGAATTATCGTAAATTACCTTTCCTTTATAATTAAGGGATTTGCAAATAACTTGAACAAGTTCTTCGATTGATGTTTCTTGAGACGATGTAAAAATTATTGGTTCTTCTTCTTGATAATTCTCTAGTGCCCAAGATGTTAAATATGATATGTCGTCTATGTAAACAAATTCTCTCAAAGGCTTCCCAGAACCCCATACAATTAGGGAAGACTTATTTTTTTTTGCTTCATAGCATTTTCTAATTAACGCAGGAACCACATGGGAGTTGTTTAAGTTGAAGTTATCATGAGGTCCATATAAGTTAACAGGGATAACTGATATGAAGTTGCACCCATATTGCTCTCTGTACGCCCTGCTTTGAATGTCTATCATTCTCTTTGCGTATGCATAAGGGTAGTTTGAAGAGTGAGGTTCGCCATTGTGCATTTGTTCCTCTGTTAGAGGATATGTGGCATTTTCTGGAAACACGCAGGTTGATAAAAAAGATAGTACTTTTTTTACTTTGTATATTCTGGATGCTTCTAAAACGTTTGTGTTTATCATTATGTTGTCATAATAAAACTCACCTTTGTTTTCCATATTTGCGATTAATCCGCCCACTTTAGCTGCGCAATGAACAACAAATTGAGGATTTTCTTTTTCAAATAATTCAAAAGTAGCTTTTGGAATTCTTAAATCAAAATCTTTTGAAGAAACCTTTATACAGTTGTCGAAATTCAGAGACCGACCCACCAGCCCTGCTCCTCCTGTGATTAGAACTTTTTCATTCATCCCAGCTTATCTCCCAATCTTTAAAATCCTCCGCTAGACAGTCGGCCTTGAAGTCTCTTCGGCCTTTTAATGAAAGATCATTCATGATTTTGTTACAAGCGGTAGATCTTAGTCCGTTAAGGCCATGAGTTAATCTTAGGTTTCCATCTTTTTCACCGTTTCTTACTGAAGATTCATTTTTCCAAATATGGAGATTAATTTGTGCCAAAACAATAATTGTTCTTATCGTTTTGGCATCTATAGAGATATTTTCTTCTTCAATAATTAGGTTTAAATCGTGTATTATATCTTTTATTTCTTTTGAATATTTTTCTTTTTGTTCAGGTATTAAAACTTCTTTGATTTGGTTTATAGAAAGTCTGTCTATAAGTTCTGAAAAAGAAGGTAAATATTTCCTATTCATTTATCTTTCCTTAATTATGTGTGGGTAATTTTTGTTTAAAATTTCAACTAATTTTCCCATTTTCAACGCATCATACTCCAAGTTTCGGTTGTTATATTGAAACTCTTTCTCAGAAAGAGATAGGTCTAAAAAGCTTCCTAAAGATTTTATATCTGGATTTTCATATTCGAAAATAAATGCTTCTTTTATTTTGTCTGCCGCAGATGTTATTGTTTCATAGTGTTCTATGAACTTTTTTAATAGATCCTCATCTTTTTCTTTATTCCATCGTTTTCCACTGGTGTGCCATTCGTTTTTTTTTCTTTTTGGATAAGATGATTCTTTTGGGAAAATAACAGAATATAATATGTGAATAGGGTCTCTTTTGACATAAATCCATTTTGAATTTTTATATTTGTTTTTTAAAAATTCATAATGTAATGAATTTGTACAATACTTAAAAACTGTTTTTCCTTTGGGGATTTTCCAAAGCTCAGGCTTCATGTGTGGGTAAGACGCCCATTGTTCACATATGCAGTTATCTACGTGTTTTCCTATGTATTCTGTTATGAACGTTGTTCCGCTTCTTGGGCTTCCTATGACCCATATTACTTCTTTTTTTTTAATTTTAATATTCATTGATTTAATCAGACATGCATAGTAGCGATAAATTTTTTAAATTTTTTGTTAATTCTTAAATTATGGAATCCAAAGGATTTATGCTTATCATAATCACCATGTTCTGTTGAAAATTCGTAGCCAACAGATACCGGGGCGTAAATGCAGCCTAGTTTTTCAAATTTTTTTCTGTAGTGAAAAGAAAGTGTTACATCTTCATAGTTTCTCTTTGTTGGCTTGTACTGTTTAAAGTCTTTTATGGAATTTTGTAATTCTAAGAACTTCTTACTTTTTAAGCAAAAGCCACCATTCCCACACCTTCCTCCTATAATGGGTGCAAATTCTTTGACCCAAGGCGCACCGATGTAATCAAATTCTAAAAAATAATCTTTCCAAGCATCGGGATTAACAACAAAACCATCCCAGTTTATAGTTAAATAGTGAGTCTCCTTTGACAAAAGTGGCAAAATGTAATTTGGAGAATCTTTCACAATGAAAGAATTGTAACTCAGGTAGTCTTTTATTTCAGGTATTTCAACGCACTTAACATAGTCGTTCTTCTTCATGTTCTCTTTGTTCGTCAGGTAATAAACAGAAGAAAAATTAACTAAAGAGACGCATCTTTTAATTGCAAGATACGTCTCTTTGATTCTTGTAGAACCAATAGCGATTAAGGAAACTTCTTTTAAATCTAGCATTTTAGTTTTAATTTATTTTGATGTTACAAAAAATGCAGTTGCCCTCACAGAGGCAACTGAGTTCATACACTTTTATTCGATTTCACCAACGCATAATCAATATACTCTATGTTCCTGTCTATCAGTCCCATAAACCTTTTCCAATTTTTTACTTCATTTGTTTGACTTATTTTTCTTTTATTTTCTTTGAATATTTCATTTAATTCTACTCTTGGATTCAAAACTTTTTCTTTGCTAGTATAAAACGGCCAATTGCGAACTTCTAAAACTTCCCTTTTATATTTAACTTTCAGTCCACTGGTCTTTATGTAGTCGTCATATAACGAAGGATTGATTATCCCTCTATTGTATTTCTTTTTATTATTTGGAACGATCATGTCTAGCTCTTTTTCTGTGAACAACAGATGGATAAACGCTTTGTTTAGATCGTGATGCAGGTGGATAGCATTCCTTGAGCAGAACGGATGAAATCTAACATAAATTGTTCCATTTTTCTTTAGTAGATCTTTAGCTTCTTTTAATATCTCTACTGGGTCTTCTTGAATGTGATCTATGACATCATAGATAAGAATTATATCGTATGGTCCATTTTCTTGAACGTCCTCAATATCGTTAGTCAACAAAAGGTTTTTTTTATTTTTTTTCCCCAAACGGAAGAAGCTAAATCCAACAGAAATTTCTGGGTTGTATTCCTTGCTTATTATTTTCGATACGGGATAATCTTCAAATCCAAAGTTTAGAATTCGCTTTCCAGACATTTTTTCGTCGATCATGTGTTCAACAATACCTCTGGCGAAATCGCTTTTTTCTCCTTTTTTACAAATCATATTAGGATGAACAGCGCAAGGCCAGAAAGACTCTTCTAAAGCTGTTTTCATATTTGTGTATTTGTTTTTGTTGTTTTTTATTTTAAGCATTATATTGGTTTCTAATTTCTGAACATTCTTCTTTAGATAAAAACTGATCTATTTTATGTGCGCACACAGTTCCTAGCTCAAACATGCTTTCAACGGAAAAGCTTCTGCATATTTCATATGGTGCGACGTTTGGCAAATTTCGACAAAACCAAATGTCTTCATATTGCATCGATCTAGGCTTTCTGTTTTTTGTAACCTTTAAATGAGCCTGCACGTCTCTAAGGCTTATTCCTCCGTTTCCTCCTAGTGAAAGCTTGAAGTTTTTGTGGGTTTTTCCAGGAAAATTTGGACCCCATGGGGCACCATAATATGTGTAGGGATATTCTAGAAATTCATCTACTCCCAATCTCAGTATCTCAGTATCGCATTGAAAGATTAATACTTTGTCATATTTTTCAAGGCGTTTCCAAAAATTGTGAGTCATCATGTACATCTGGTATTCTTGCATCACCTCGAACTTTGTATCTCCGATATGCACAAGATCCCAGTTAGGCAAGTAGTCCATATGCCTATTAATTGTTTCTTTGAGTTCCTTCTTGCTTCTGCTGTCAATTATTACTGCCGCTTTTCTCATTAAGCCACCCTCACCAGACCTATTTCTATCTAATTTAGATTAGTAAAAACATGAATTTTTCTCATTAATAGTTTATTATGATAAAAATTAAAGGCAGTCGTTAATTGTTATGAAAGTAGAAACTTACATCCTGAACACGATGCCGTCCAATCACAGATGGCACAATTTAGCCATGAGTAGCTTCTATGAATATTTTTCTAGGTTTGATGTCAAGATTAATGTTCTTGATGATAGGCACCATCTTGTCAGGCAGATGATAAAACACGAGGAATTCAACCCCCTGTTGAGAAAGGCCATAAGGTGGTATGACTTTTTGGACTCCGGTAGTGACTACGGACTTTTTCTTGATTTGGATACCGTCATTTTAAGCAAAGATAAGGATGTCAGAGATCGTTGTGATGGGAAGAATTACATAGCCTATCATAATTTGTTTAAAGATGGAGACATTATAGAAAAATTCAAACATAGAGTTGGGGATTATTGGCTTTTGTCGAGAAAATTTATTCTAGATGAGTTTTGGAAAAGAAACCCTGTAGACAGAGATTGCTTGAAATTCAACACAGGATTTTCATTGCTGAGTAGATCTTTTGTAGAACAGCTATTAGCTAGAATAGAAAATTTAGATTTTGATCTCAGTGACCACAGCGGTTTAGAGAACTTAAAGGAGTTCCAACTATCTGTCAATAACTCAGCAAAAGGTTCTCCTGATTGGTTGCTGCTTCGAGATGGCATCACCATACATGATGAACACTTGATGGAGATTGCAACTCCTTTTTGCGACAAATCCAATCTTGATTTATGTCGGAATAATTTTTTTAGAGATCTTGCTATTCATTCTTTCCACATCTCCTATAAGACCGATAGAAAATCAGCTAATTACGATTACTTAGGGAGAACATCAGATGTGTTTCATTGCGATATTACCCAGCTTTGTAAGGACTACAAAAATGCTATATTTTTTCACTTACAGGCACCACATTCAGAAGAAACAATGTTGAGATACATGGAGATGTTCGGATGATACTTTATACAGGCGGCACATTTGATCTGTTTCATTACGGTCATGTGAATTTTTTAAAGAACTGCGCCAAGATATCCAGCGAGGTGGTGGTTTCGCTAAATACAGATGAATTCGTATCAGAGTTTAAAAGAACTCCAATACTGTCCTACAAGGAGCGTGAGATAAGTTTGTTAGGTTGTCAGTATGTAGATCGTGTAATCACAAACACAGGATGTTCTGATAGCAAGCCTTCGATTCTAGATGTTGGACCAGACATAATAGCTATTGGCGACGACTGGGCAAAAAAAGACTACATGAAGCAAATGAACTTTAGTCAAGAGTGGTTAGAAGAGAATGATATACTCTTAGTTTATTTGCAATATACGAAAGATATTTCAACTACCGATATCCTGAAAAGAATTGAGGGAAATTAAAAAAATGCAGCCACTGCTTACGGGCAATGACTGCATTTAGTAGGTTGGGCTATCAAGCAAAATAGGTTTTCACCCCCTTCGTTTCGCTTTCTGATTATCCAACATGTGTAACAACACCTTTTAAAGTCATTGGGGTTGTTGGTTGCCAATTTGTTAGCTTGTTACTAAGAAATGGCTTGCCTCCGTTCGCTCTGTTTACTGCTACCGTAATGTGTTTGATTGGGTTGTTGCTAGGAACTAGACTCTCCACGCCAACAGCCATCACCAGTTCATCTTTTGCTAAAGAAACAACTGTTAGCGGTGCCTCTTGGTCAATTAGTTCCTCTGCCGGACCTTTGTCTGGGCTTCCCATATTTATCGTCATATGGTGACATAGTATTTCCCATCCTTCTGGTATTTTAAAAGCAGAAGCCAACTTGGTGTGTGATTCATTATCTAAAACTAATGCTGTATAGCTCATTTTTTCTTCCTTACATACTTCGTTTTTAGTTTAGTGTTCTTCTTGCAAATTTTTGGAGTTTCTTTTTCTTTTGGCTCCATTTCACGGCCAATCATCTTCATTCTTTCACGCCAATAGGTTGTAGAATCTTTGGTTCTTGACCCATCCTGACTGGCCCATTGTTTCCCGCCTTCACAAAACTTTTGCTTGTTATATTGAACCCAATATTCAAATACTCTGTTAGCGTCTTCATCTTCCCGATTCAGGATTTTATCTTTTTCAATTTTCCAATCGCCTTCTACACTTTCCCTTCTGATGGGAATAATTTGGGCAATTGGTGGCCATGAATCCTTCCTGATATTTATCCACTCGTTCTTCACATCTATCGAAAGATTTACCCACAAATCATATTGCATCCAATCGCTTTCTATAATCCCTTCCATTACATGATACTTTTGTGGAGCGAAATTGATGGGACTTCGAACCTGTAAGCACCATCCTGGCGGCGTTTCCAGAATACAACCAGACCACATTTGCACTATACTTGGTTCGACAGAGCCAAAAGTAAACTTAGATCTTCCGCCATTAGCGGGGCAGAATTTTTCTACTTCTGCATCCTCATGCAACAAAGATTGAACCAACTGATGGTCAGAATTAGAATATGGTTCTAGCAATTTGTGTTCATAGTTTTCTCCATCCCATTTGATATCCATATCTACTGCGGGGAATATCCACCATCCAAGAGAATTTACGGATGAAAACGGTTTGCAAAATTTAACACCACCAGCGTGTGCAGTGCCATTAAGAGTTTTCTCTGCTTTTACGAATTTCATCCCTTTTGGATGAAGTCTCCAAATGTTTAATTCCATTATTCAACTTTATCTGGAGGATTCTCCACTTGGAGAGTTACAGTCTCTTGTTGCGATCCAACGTTTATCGTTACACTCTTCACAGTTAAACAGCCGCCATCCGGCAACGGGCTTTCTATTCGCAAACATCTTCAAACACTTCAATTTCTTTTTGAACCTTAACCAGATCGTTCCATACGCCTTCGTATCTTGTTGCTCTAACAATGTGATTGTCTATCCAATGATAGTTTCCACCTCTTGGCTTGTTCAATAGCAAATGATGATATTTATATCCATGTTTTTCTAGCCATTTTACTGTTGTTTCTTTATGTTCATCTGTTCTAGATGTGAAAAAGGTGATTATGTGACCTTCTTTATACCACTGGTTTATTTTTTCTACACTTCCTGAATACGGCAAACATGTTTCCATTCTTTCAGATTCTTCGTTTGGGACATCATCTGTAATAGTTCCATCAATGTCAATTAGATAATTTTTTTGTGAATTCACTTGTGACCTTAAAAAAAAGCAGGGACTAACTTAAATTAGTCCCTGCTTTCGGATTCTACCACTCAAATGCCTGCACTTGCAAATGATATTCTGATTCTCCTACTTTTCCTAGTTGAGTTTTTGTTTTCATGGTTGTTGAGCAACCGCATAAAAACAAGACCCCTGCAACTAGAATTGCGACCACAGAAACTTTTCTCATCGTGATTCCTTTCTTGGAAAAAAGAGTTATGCACGTTATTATACTCGATAGAAAAATGCTGTAAACTGAAATTGGAATTTACAAAACTGCTTTTTCAAAGTAAGTTCTTCGGCAGACCTCGAATAAGGACGGATAAATGAACGGAAAAGGATCTGCAAGAAGACCATCTTCGGTAAACAGGGAAACCTATGAGGAAAATTGGGAGATGATTTTTAGAAAAAAGAAAAAGTCAAAGAAAACGAAGAAGAAAAGGTCTGAGAAAGACGAAGAAAAGGATGTTGACTGAGTTCGTAACTATCCATATGATACGTTTTAGTTTCAGAGGTTCAAGCTAATCATGGAGGTGAAAAATGCTTGTTTTGTCAAGGAAGAAAGACGAGAGTATCGCAATCAGCAAGGACATTGTGGTGAAGGTGCTGTCTGTCAAGGGAAACACTGTTCGTCTTGGTATCGAGGCTCCAGAGGAAGTCAAGATCGTCAGGACTGAAATATTTGAAGACGAAGGTTAAACGCTAAATCCCACTTGAAAAAGTGGGATTTTTTTTTGGAGATAGTGATGAATACAAAGAAAATAGCTCTAGTTCAAGAGCTTGAGGCTGTGTTTGAAAACTTGAACGAGGTTGTTTTTGGAAAAAATCTAAAAATGCCAACGCATATTTTCCAGCCTAAGAAAAAAGATGTTTTTCGTTTCGTCCCAGAATCGTTTCATATGTCAATTGGAACTGGATTTATAAAAATGATCCCAGAGGATATAGAGAACGATGATAACATGAAACGTTTCAAGGAAAATTTGGTAGAAGAGTACGTCCATGAAATGTGCCATGTGAAAAATCGTCTGGACAAAAAAGAGGATTGCACATCGAATCAGTATCACAATAAGAAGTTTTTAGAAACTGCTATAAACGCTGGTTTTTATGTTGGGAGAAGAAAGAATCAAGGATACTCTATCACGAAATTATCAGTAGCTTCGGCGCACAATGGTCATCAAACTTGCGTCTATGCTCCCAAGGATGCAGACAATAAGATTCTCAAGGAGATCGCTGAAGAAATTTTTATTGACATCCAGACTCTATCTTCTGCTGTTTCAAAATTCACTCCTCAGAAGAAAAAGAAATTTTTTCTAAAATACGAGTGCGAATGCGGTTCGTCTTTTCGATCAGGTATCCGACCTACCAGCCCAAATGCGATTGATGCCATATGCAACAGGTGTAAGTCTAATTTTCAATGTATAGAGGAGTATTGATATGAAGAAGGTAGATTTATTCACTGACGGAGCATGCAGTGGAAATCCAGGACCGGGTGGTTGGGCCTTTGTTTTGCGGCATGATAAGTCCGAAGCAGAATTAGAGGGCAGTGGTGGAGAACCCGATTCGACCAACAATCGAATGGAGATGATGGCTGTTATTTGCGGCTTGGAAAAGTTGATCGAACCATGTCAAGTTTCTCTATATTCGGATAGCATCTACGTCCTAAAAGGAATGCAAGAATGGATGCCAAAATGGAAAGCACAGGGATGGCAGAGAAGAGGGGTGAAAAACAAGAAAGAGCCTGTTAAAAATATTGAGTTGTGGAAGAAGTTGGATGAGCTTAAAGAAATCCATGAAATCAGCTATCATAAAGTGAAAGGCCATTCTGGGCATCCAGAGAACGAGCGTTGCGATTTCTTGGCTGTCGAAGCTTGTGCGAAGGCTAGGGAAGATAATCGTTGTAATGACTAAAGGTGGAGTTTTCCTTAAAATTTGCTTTACAGGCTTGGAAAAATCAGTATCATTTTCCTGTGCCAAGGATCATAGGAGATTTTGAAATGAAGATATTGTTCCCACCCAGACCCAAAGGACGAATTTCTCCTAATGCTTTGGGAAAATACGAATCTTCAGGCCAGTGGGTTGTGCAAAGAAAGTTCAATGGAACTCGAAATTTAATACATGTTGATTGCGATGGGCGTGTAAGCATGTTCAGTCGTCATGGTGATTGCCACAAGCAATTCAATCCTACGGAATCCATCAAGAAAGAAATTGTTTCTTTAAATTTAATTAAAGGAAAAGAATACTGGATTGACAGTGAACTTCTATCCTTCAAAACAAAATCTGCTGACTACAAAAACAGAATTGTTTTGTTTGATCTCTTACAGGCTGGCCGATATCTGTATCGTAAGCCTAACCAATTGGAGAGGTTGGACATGCTGGATAAAATTTGTCGTTCACCGAAAGACTTAGAGTCAGGAGGTCTGGCAAAAAGGGTGACAGAAAACATATTTTTGGCTCAAACTTTTGATTCTGATTTTTGTGGAGAGTTCAAGAAATTTATTGATCGAGATGAAATTGAAGGGCTTGTTTTGAGAAAGAAAACAAGTTTTTTAGAAAATAAAGGATTACGGGAATACTCGGTTTCGTGGCAAATTCGTTGTCGTAAACCGAACAAAAATTACACTTTTTAGAGGAGGCTTATTGTTTTTGCGGACGCTCTCTGCCAATGGAGTAGGCGTATTTTTCTTCTAACTAGCTAAGGAATTGATCATGTCCACGAAAATTAAACAAATCAAAGGCAATTTGTACGAAATAAAATTGTCTGAACTTCAACTCGCTTGCGATTCTTCAACCGATTGGTGGAATCCAAGACGGACACCGCTGCCAGATGGGACAGTGTGTCAGAAGGGCTTGGGAGACCAAGATATTTCAGAACTTGCTGAATCAATTAAAAAGCAAGGGCTTAACGACCCCCTTTCGGTTCGCAAATTCGAAGATGGAACTTTGCAAGTGATTGCAGGCGACCGTCGATACAATGCATTAGATTCATTGGTTTCTTCAAACGAAGAGTGTTATGATCCTGCATCGTCTGAGTGGAAGCCTGCTGAAGAAGTGTACGAGTATGTTGAGGCTAGGCTGCATCAAGATATTTCAGACGAGGAAGCTTGGGAGATTGCGTTCCAAGAAAACTCAACAAGTATCGACATTGGGGATCATGCCACTATCGCCTTGATTAAAAAGTGGCGTGATCTAGGTTGGGATGATGCGGCACTCTTGAGAATGACAGGCAAGTCGATCACATGGCTCCGTGAAACAGACCATATTATCGAACTGGATGACGATACTTTTTCTGCGTTCACGGCAGGCGAGTTAAATCGATCAGCAGCAGTTGATTTGTCAAAAATTGAGGATGTTGCTGATCGGCTGTCCAGATTGGAAAAAGCCAAATTGTATGCTCAGAAACATTTAGATGCTCTAAGGCAGCGTGCAAAGGAAGACCTAGAAAAAGCAGAACTGTCTGCCGAAGTTGCTGAGGCTTACGTGGTCGAAGCAGAAATGACTGGTGAAGACGTTTCGCAAGCAGAAGATGACGCTGACACGTCTGTCAAGCAAGTCGAGTCTAAAAAACAAAAGTCAGATCAACTCGAAAATAGAAATGTCGAAGTCGGCATCAAGGATGTACGAAATGCAGCGAGGGAAGAAGGGGACGATGTTGTTATTCCTCTGACCATGTCCAAGGTCAAGAAACATCACTTTAGTCCTTGCCGTGAGTTATATGACTCAGATGGGTATCTGAATGGCGAAGAAGTCGAAAACATTCGCATGGAAGACGTAACTTTGGTAGTTCGTCTTAAAGAAGCTTGGGATGACGGCAATCGTGATATTGTTGGAATACTTCAAGATCACTATGCGTGTGTTTGTGAAGAAGAAGACGTTGAAGAAGACGTTGAAGAAGACGTTGAAGAAGACGTTGAAAACATCACAAATGAATCTGAAGAAGAAGAAACGGCGGCAGCGGAGGCTGCTGCTCAAGAGGATGCAGAGGCAGAAGAGTATGAAGATTTTGAAGAATAGCACTTGAAGCTAATTTGAAGCCACTTGGATTTTTTCCAAGTGGCTTTTTTTTTGCATTGATGTTAAATATATAATCTTGATGATTAAATTATGCCCCTTTTGTGGCCGCACATTAAGTATAGAGTTGAAGGATGGAATTACATCTTGCGACAATTGTTGTCGTCTTTTCGATTCATCTTTTTATTACAGAGTATTATCAGCATCTTGGGTAGCAAGGCGTTGGCATATCGATGATCCAGAGATGCTTAAGCATAAATTTGGATTTTCAGAAGAAGAAGTGAGCTATGTTGAAAGTTATGTAATCGATCAGGGATGTTCACATGATGAATTTGTTTCTATTTTGAATTCTCTGGTTGATAAGTCTGCTTGATTGGTTTAATATGTCTTCTTAATTAAAAGGGTTCTGGAGAGATCCATATGAAAGACGTTCGAATCTTCGGCCTGAGTGGAACAGGCGACTATGCGAAGAAAGTTGCAGACCATTTAGACCTATCAGTTTCTCCTCATACTGAGAACTTTTTTTCTGATACTGAGTCTTATCTAAAAAGCGATGTAAACGTTAGAGGCTTTGAGTGCTACGTCATTCAGTCTACCTATGGAGATGACGATCAGAGCGTGGGTGAAAAGTACTGGAATTTACTTACTTTTATTGGCTCGCTGATTGATGCGTCCTCTGGGGAAATTAGCGTAATATCTCCTTATTGGGGATTTTCAAGACAAGACAGAAAAACAGAGAGTCGTGCGCCAATTACAACAAAGTATGTTGGTCATTTGCTTAAGAGCATGGGAGTCAGGCGTGCAATCACGATGGATGTTCATAGTTTAGGAGCCTATCAAAACTCTGCACCAATTGGTGACCGACCATTAACTGTTGACAATCTAGAAATTAAAAACCTTCTTGTTGATTATTTGCTTGGTTTTGATGAAAAGAATTCTATTCCAGATCCTTTGAAAAATGATTTAGACAACTTAGTGGTGCTTGCTCCCGATTCTGGAGGCATAGGAAGGTGCCGAAGATTTAGGAATTCTTTAGAAAAAAAAATAAAGTATTTATTGGGTGAAGACGTTAAGATTGGCCTAGCTTCTGTCGATAAAGAAAGAGTGTCTAACGCTGGCAACAATGGAAAGATGTCTTCAACGGTAACTGTTGGAGATGATATAATCGGTGATGTTAAAGACAAGAGAGTCGTCATACTTGACGATATGATTTCTAGCGGGAAAACAATAAAGTCAAGCATAGATGCGATTATAAGCCACGGAGGAGAACCGTGGGCAGCATGCGCCACTCACGGATTGTTTGTTGGCGAGGCGAATGATTTTTTGAAGGAAGTCCCTCGATTAGTTATTTCAGACACAATCCCTCCATTCAGATTAAATGAATCAACTCTGAAGAATACTCACATTATCGAAACAGCTAAAATATTTGCCCAGTCAATCAGAAGGACTCATGAACATGGCTCAATTAGCGAGTTGATATCTGGAAGTTAAAAATCTTTCTGGCTGGAACCCATCTCCAGTGTTTATGCGGGTATGCTCGCTGAGTGGTCCCGACACCATTCTCAGATTTGCAGGTCCAGAAAGATAAATCTTTTTTTTTGCTTGCTTAATCTTGACACGCAACTACAGTTATCTGGTTGCGGCAATTGACCCAATTGGGAATGTTCTTTTTGAGTCGAGTTCCTCTCTAAGAACGACAACATCTGTGTCAGCTTCGATTCCTAGTCGAACCTTGTTGTGGTTGTCAATCTTAACGATTGTGATTTCAATGTCGCAAGAATCGTCGTTTTCAAGTCCGACTAGTTTTTCTTTTGGGACCTTAACAATTATTTTCTCATCTCTTTTTCTGCTCAGTACCAACATGTTTTAATTCCTTTTTATGAAGATTGGTCGTAGCTTTAAGCTAGTGTTTACTGCTTTTTTTTCGATTGTTAAAATCGATTAATTTATGCTTTTTGTTTTTTTGCTTTACAAACATTATAAAAGACGTATGATTAAAGTGACAAGGATGCCGGAAGTTAAAGACTAAAAATCTTACTTTACAACTTAAAAAAAGGTCGTATAGTAAGATGTCGGAAGGATTCAACAAAAGATTCTACTTTACAACTTCAAAAAAGGTCGTATAGTAGAGTTAGAGTATAAAAAAAGCAAGCTTTTGACCTGTAAAGGCCCGTTAGAAGTTTGTTGGTAATTTTAGGGTCTGCTCGAAGGAAAGTACTGCTATGAGTAATTCTTCAAATGTTAAAAGTCTTCGTGCGATGGTCGCTGAAGAGACACAAAGTCTTAAGGAGCGTGAAGGTCAAGTTGCGGAAATCCGTGGCCGGATTGAAATTCTCAATCAGGCCATTGAGAAAATGGGTGGATCAAAGCCTGCCAAACGAGGTCGTCCAGCGGGAACTGATAAGCCTGCCAAACGAGGTCGTCCTGTTGGATCAAAGAATGGTTCTTCTACCAAGAAGCCGAAGAAGCGTTCCAAAAATTCAATGCCGCTGCATCGGCTAGTTTGTGAAATCCTCAGTAAAGATGAGGATGGAATGAAACTTAAAGAGGTCGTTAGGCAGGTTGTCGCCAGTGGATATACAACCACAGCCAAAACCCCGATAGCTCAAATGGTTTCGGGTGCTCTTTGGAACCTGAAAAAAGAAGAGAATAATGTCGTGGTAAGGGAAAAGGAAACTGGGCTTTATAAGCTCAACATTAAAGCTGCATAGGACTTGGGCGTCTTTGTTCGGTCAGAAAAATAGCCTCATATTTATGAGGCTATTTTTTTTTCACGTATGATCAATTGTAGATTCCATTAGGTCTTTCACATTGTCTTTGCAGAACCCTTGTTCTGATCTTTCAATGAACTCGTAAATTACCCCCGTCAATTCGCTTGGTTTTGTGAAGACTTGTGTAACTCCTTCACATCTTAAAGGTTCCTTTGTGGTGAACTCTGCATACCCTTTGTCTCTCCATTCTTTCATCGTATTCGTAACATCGCTGACTTGGTAGGCTAGGTGGTGGACTCCACCGACTCCACCTCTTTCTTCAACCCACTTTCCAACTATGCTGTTTGACTCTCCATCACTGATGAATATTTCTGGTGCTAGGTGATAATTGCAAGTTGGATAAACGTTTGTTTGAGTTGCGTCTCTTGATTGGTCGATTAAGTCTTTGTATTCATTATTTGTTTGTTCAACTACTTGTACCCCAAATTTGAAAGGCATCCTGTGGTCAAGTTTTTCAGGAGGTTCTAGAGCTATGCATTTTGCGGTGCTTCCATCCTCGAATTTGATTTCGAATTCCTCTTGTAGTGTGTATCCGAATGATTCTTTAAAGAATTTAGCAGTTTTATTTCTATCTTTCACTCTGTATGCGATATGATCTAGTCTCATGTATTTCTCCTGAAATTGTTCCTTTTAACTATAATAGTTCCATGAAAGAAAATCTTAGAAAAATGACTGCTTTGCATAAAATGGAAAATTGCCAAGCTTCGATGAAAGACGAACTTTTGTGCTCTGCAAAATATGAAAAAGCAGGAAAGGACATTTTGATTGTTGTCCATAATCAGCTTGATTACGTTAAAAAGTGCATAGAATCCATAAAAGAGAATACGGAAAACTACAACATATTTATATGGGATAATGCATCCGATCAGGAAACAAGAGAATACTTGAAATCTATTTCTAAATTCTATGACCGTGAAGAGTACCGCCACTCATATTCTTGGGGCGAGGCGGCGGGGATCGAACCCGATGACGCAATGCTCGGCAAGGACGGCAGCATAATGGTTTTGAGAAGCGAAGAGAATATCGGGTTTATAGAACCAAATAATAGATTGTTTGAGCTTGGTCTATCTGATTATGTGATTCTTCTAAATTCAGACACAGAAGTTAAACCTGATTGGGACAAGGCAATGATAGGCTGGCTGCAACAAAATGAAGACGTTGGGCAAACTGGATATATGGGAGGAATATTGAATGATGAATTTAGAGGTGGAAAAATTGATTTTGGTTCAAATGTAGATTACATCTGCGGTTGGGCAATGTGTATTCGTCGTGATCTTTTAGATGGATGGTTTGATCGGATCATGCATAGCCAACTCAACAAAATTCAATTGGCGACCCGTGTTCACCCAAGCAACAAAAAGAGGTTTTTCCCAAGTAAACTTGATGAAGATCCATTTTCCAAGTTATTCGATCAGAAAAATCTTAAATTTGCATATGCAGAGGATGCTGATTTATCTTTGAGAATTAAGGAGCATGGTTTTGACATATATGCTCTTCATCTTGATTTGGTGGTTCACCACGAAAACAAAACGATTAAAGCAGTAAATCAATCGCCAGATAAAGGTGGCTTAAAGATTGATTTGAAAAAAACTTTTCATGAAAACCATGAATATTTGAAAAAAAGATGGTCAAACTTTGAAGCATTGCAGAGTGGTTTGACACATTCAGAGTAGAATCAACCAAAACATGCTGCTTCGCAAGGACTTGTGAACAGTTTTTTGATCCAAGTTTACACATGTGAGCCTTAACAGTATCATATATTGTTAATGAAACTTGTTGATAAAAGGAGATTTCAATGCCGAAGAGTAAGAGACCGCATCAAGCGTGTGATTTTTGCAACAAAAGCTACAGAGAAGTTGGGCCTTTGGTAGAAGGCACATCCAACAGACTAGCAAAAGAGTCAGACAAGTACGAAGATACAACTGTATATATTTGCAATGATTGCATCCAGCTTGCAGAACAGGTTTACAAATCAGAGAAAAAAGATGATGAGAAAAATTCAAATAGCTTCGCAAAATTGATCGACAAAGACATTCCTGCTCCTGCCGAGATTGTGAGACACCTCGATCAGTACATTATCGGACAGGATTATGCAAAAAAATCAATGGCTGTTGCTGTCGTGAACCACTACAAGCGACTTCTTTCTTCTGTTTTGCCAAGTGAAAAATTTAAAGATGTAGAGATTGACAAGTCTAATATTTTGATGGTTGGTCCAACTGGTTGCGGAAAAACCCTGATGGCAGAAACTTTGGCAAAATTTATTCATGTTCCTTTTGCAATTGGTGATGCTACAACTCTGACAGAAGCTGGATATGTGGGGGAAGATGTCGAAAATCTTTTACTCAAGTTAATTTTCAATGCAGAAGGTGATATCGAATCCGCACAACGAGGCATTATCTATCTAGATGAGATCGATAAGATTGGATCGACCAGTCGTAATGTTTCTATTACCAGAGATGTTTCTGGCGAAGGTGTGCAGCAAAGTTTACTGAAAATGCTTGAAGGAACTATTGCGAATGTTCCGCCACAAGGTGGAAGAAAGCACCCAGAGCAGTCATATCTTAGACTTGACACTTCAAACATTCTGTTCATTTGCGGAGGGACATTTGTTGGTCTTGAAGAGATTGTCAATAAGAGAAAAAACAAAAAATCAATTGGATTTGGACAACAAAATTTGTCAAATGTTAAAAAAGACGACAGTGAATGGATGCCATTTATCACTACAGACGACATTACGCAATTTGGTTTGATTCCTGAGTTGGTTGGTCGATTACCTGTTCTTACTCATGTGAATTCGATGACAAAAGATGCTCTTGTTAGGATTCTATCCAAGCCGAAAAATGCTCTCGTAAAACAGTACCAGAGATTGTTTGAAATGGATGGAGTAGAGTTGAAATTCTCCAATGGTGCATTAGAAGAAATTGCACAACAAGCGATAGAGAGAAAAACAGGTGCTCGTGCTCTTAGAGGCGTTGTTGAAGAAGTCATGAACGACATGATGTTCGACTTGCCTAGCATGAAAAACACAAGTGTTTCTATTGATGCAAAATATGTCCGTAAGGAAGTCAAGCGAAAAGCAGCGTAAGAATTGCTGGATTCCACCGAGAAATCCGTTGATTTAGCGATTGACGAGAAAGGGTACGTGCGAGGGCGACAACTAGACCCGCCCAAGTATCGGAGAATGGAATGGACCACCAGACCCCTAATTTTAGGGCCAGAGCCGGTTTAAAATTCTGGAGAGGACCAGCATGTGTCGTAGTTGCTGGCAGCATTTCTTTTAAGGTGATTTTATGAGCGTGAGTGACTTCATTTTTCCTTGTGACATTTCAAAAATTGCAGATGGGCGTTTTAATAGATGCTACAACGACACTGTCACGGATTTCACCCATCTCCCAGAATCGCATTTCTGTGTAGTAGGAGATGTTCATGGCAAGGGCGATATCTATAAAAAGGTTATAGAAAAATCCAAACATTCTTTGCAAGTTGGAGACATGGGTTTTGACTATGATTTTTTATCTGATGTAGATGATAGTTGTCATGTTTTCTTTGGCGGAAATCACGATAATTATGATTCGGTTGATGCAAATGCTTGTCGATTTCCTTTTCTTCCAAAAAATCAC
>JAAHTH010001656.1_pt1 | contig 18706 bp, 13 predicted proteins | sample 6116091 | NCBI WGS metagenome assembly JAAHTH01 (sample SAMN13939990, study PRJNA603662) | sponge metagenome | isolation source: marine sponge | host: Mycale hentscheli | place: New Zealand | collected 2006 | reverse complement strand
GCTAACTTTTGAAAGCTTGGCGGGAGAATATTTCATTCTATTTCAACTGGGAGGACGATGGTTGGTAGGGGGGATTCTTGATTAACAAATTTATTATCAATGCGCGGGCACTGCCTCGGACGAGGGTGCTGCCTTTGTGAAACATAGGTTGAGTTTGACCGCGGGGAGCGAAAAAGAATTAAAATTCTTAATAAAAAAGATTACCGCTTTAGTCCTAAGTGCGTTTTAAAAGCTACGTTTCAATAAGAAAACGTTTTGCCCCCCATTTCGCGCTGATAACATGCCTGCTCGCAAATCAAAAAAAACCAAAAAACACCGGAAATACCGAGCTTTACGTTTGGTGGTCATGTGTTGCGCTGCTCAAGCGATTGGAATTTTCTGTTTCATTAACTGGTTCGAAAACGGCTTTTCAAAACACTGCGATGACGTTGCAGAAATTAAACATGGTGAAATAATCCAACGAGAAATCGTCAAAGCGGCCGTTGAAAAGAACGAAAGAGTTTCGAAACTCCTCAGCACCCTCTCTCGCAGTGATCGAGTCACCGGTCGGGAAAGGCAAAAGTGGACGCAGCAGATCGAAAGCTCAACCCTGAACTACATCGCCCATTTAAAGCGAACTAAACCTGAACAGGTCTCTCCCCATTCGTTTGTCAATTACCAATCAGTAAACCTGCGGGGTAGTTTGGCAGGCTCCGAAAGCCCAACCCATTACCCAACCAAGACCGCAGATTCAGAGACCGCACGCAACGAAGCAGACTCACTGCATTGGTCGTTGAAACGGGTAAATCGTCCGGTTACCCCCAACGTTCCAAAAGACTTCAAGGAATGGTGCAAGAACCCGATCGATCAATTTGTACTCAAGAAAATGCTTAATGCGGGCCTGACCCCCAATCCACCTGCAACACAGGCGAAACTGGCGAGGCGGCTTTCTTACGACATTACGGGTCTCCCCTTAACCGAAGTTCGTTCCAACTATTGGTTAGAAACGCAAGACCACAATCCGCAATCCACAATTACTTATGACGAATATGTTAACGAGTTGCTCGACAACGACGGGTTTGGCGAACACTGGGCACGGATGTGGCTAGACGTCGCTGGCTATGCCGACAGTAATGGCTATGAAGAAGATGAAATCAGAGAAAAATCTTACACCTACCGAGATTTCGTCATCTGGGCGATGAACAACGATCTCCCTTTTGACGAATTTGCTCGTTGGCAAATCGCGGGTGACGAACTCGCACCGAACAACCCCATGGCTGTCGCCGCCACCGGGTTTATGACAACCGCTCCTTACAATACGTTCCGACCCCAGGAATCCGAGCGGATGGATGAACTGGATAAATTGGTTTCTACCTATGGTTCCGCAATTCTTGGAATGAGTGTTGGATGTGCTCGCTGCCACGACCATTTTTATGACGAGATCTCAACCGAAGAATACTATCGCATGGTTGCCATTTTCTCAGAGACAGAACGAACCAGTGCCTATCTTGATTCCGAAAGCGGGAAAGGCTATCGAGAGTTTTACGATCTTGTCAAAGTTCGCCAGGACGAATTGGATAAGATGCAGTACCGTCGCTTGAGAGAAGACAGTATTGCCGATCTCGAAGATTTTACCGAAGAAGAGAAGAACATCCTGCGAAAACCAATCGACCCAGACGACCTTGAACAAGATCGCTTGATTTCGATTTGCAAGCGTTGCTTGGACTTTAACGATTCGTATCTTGACGACGATTTTGTTCCACTTCCCGAAGATGAAGAACGATACGAACAACTCAAAGCGGAAGTAAATTACTACAAGAGGAAACTTCCTGCATGCCCACCGCAAGGGCTTGCTTTACAGGGTAGCAAAATCTCTGAAACAGCGATTCTTGAGAATGGTGATTTAAAAAACAAAAACACCGGCGAACTGGTTGGACCGGGCTTTCTTGCGTGCCTGACTCCGGAACTGGACAACTGGGACGAAGACCAATGGAAACAGTGGGCCCCAACCGAAACCGACCCCCTTCCAAGATCTGCTCTAGCCACCTGGACGACCGACACCTCTCGTGGCGCCGGAGCAATCGTAGCGAGAGTTATCGTCAACCGACTTTGGCAACAGTATTTCGGTCGTGGACTTGTCACAACTGCTGGAGATTTTGGACTTGAGGGAGACACTCCAAGCCATGCCGAGTTGCTCGACTGGCTGGCGATGGAATTGATCGATCACAACTGGAGTCTCAAACATATTCACCGACTGATCCTTTCGAGTGCCACCTACCGTCAAGACTCGAAGGTGACTTTGGATCACATGGAACTTGATCAAGAAAACATCTACCTTGGTCGATTCAAGTCGCGCCGAATTACATCGGAAATGATGAGAGACTCAATGCTTCTAGCGGCGGGCAATCTCAACCCAACCATGTATGGCCCCGCGGTCATGCCGCCAATTCCGCGCGACGCCGTTTTCAACACCGAAAAAGGCCCGGAAGAAACCTGGCCGATTGATTATGAAATTGACCGTGAGGCACTATGGCGGCGAGGCATTTATGTTCTTCTCAGGAGAACGATGCCAGTTCCAGTCCTTAAACTGTTTGATGGAACCGACGGAAGTTTTTCCTGCCAACAGCGGAAAACATCAACGCTTCCTACTCAAGCATTAGCCCTATTCAACTCACCCTTCGTAACCCGGCAGTCGAGATTCCTCGCAGAGCGAATTCTTCAAGCCGAGTCTCAACCTGAGAAACAAGTTCAACTTCTGGTACGCCTGACATTAGGCCGACAGGCAACATCTTCCGAAATCTTGAACTTCGTAGAGTTTTTATCGGAAAAACCCGCGCAAACTGAATATCGCTGGAAAGAGAAAAATTTAGAGGCGCTGTGCCAGGTTCTGTTTATGTCGAATGAATTTTTCTATATCAACTGAGACAGTCTTCTGATTCGATTGAAGAAAACAGGTCGCTCGCTTAGCCCCGCGGCTCACTTTGGAAAACGGTCGGGATGCGGCCAAACTTGAAAACCACTTGGGCAATCGTCTCCAGCCAATTCAACCCACTCAAAACTCCCTCCTTTTTTAAGAGTGATTTCGTCTCATGAGTGATTTAAATCAATCAATGAAAGCCATTCAACGACGTGAATTTCTCAAAAGAAGCGGCGGCGGATTTGGAATGCTGGCTCTATCTTCCCTTCTTAACCCGGGCCAGGCTCTCGGCAAATCTACCCCCATCTCTGTTCCAAAAATTGGAAAAGCAAAGTCTGTCATCTGGCTATTCATGAACGGGGGTCCATCGGGGTTAGACCTATTCTCCCATAAGCCAGCACTCGACAAATGGCATGACAAACGTTTTCCCGGTAGCATCGAGACGTTGTTTCCTCATCCTGGCCCAATCATGAAGTCGCCGTTCAAATTCCAACGACACGGCGAGTCTGGCTTGCCGGTGTCGGAACTTTATCCGAACATCGCCAAACACGTCGACGACATTGCCTTTCTAAACGCCTGTTCGTGCCATTCACACAACCATGTACCCGCCTGCTATATGGTGAACTGCGGCATTTCTCGGATCGGCGCTCCCTGCCTTGGCTCATGGGCGAGCTATGGCTTGGGTTCCGGCAACCAAGACCTGCCTAGTTTCGTCGTGATGTACGACCACCGCACGGCTCCTGAAGGTGGTGCCAATCTCTGGGACGCGGCTTATCTCCCTGGAGAAAATCAAGGTGTTCCGTTTCGCGCTTCGGAACAACCGATTCTTTATCTGAATCGAGACAAAAACATTTCCTCAACCAGCCAGCAAAAACAACTGGCGATGCTGCAGAAAATGAATCACTGGCATGCCAACCAAAACCCCAATCAACAGGAATTACTGACACGCATCAACAGTTTTGAAACCGCTTTTAAAATGCAAATGACGGCTCCAAAAATTGTCGACACTTCAAACGAAACAGCAGCAACGAAGAATCTTTATGGCATTGATGTCGAAGAATCAAAAATATTCGGCACTCAGTTACTGATGGCTCGGAAGATGGCAGAGCAGGGCGTACGGTTCATTCAAATCTACCATGGCGGTTACAAAAACAACTGGGACAGCCATGGTGGATTAGAAAAAGCCCACCGCAACCTATGCATGGAAACAGACAAACCTATTGCGGGACTCCTACAGGATCTCAAGCAACGGGGATTACTGGACGAGACATTAGTCATTTGGGGAGGCGAGTTCGGGAGAACACCAACGTCTCAAGACCAAAATGGCCGGGATCACAACCCCTACGGATTTACCATGTGGATGGCAGGCGGGGGAGTCAAACCTGGAATCGCTTATGGTGAAACGGACGAACTCGGATACAAGCCCGTCGAAAACGAAGTGACCATGCATGATCTTCATGCGACGATTCTCCATCTTCTAGGACTCGACCACGAGGCCCTGACCTATCGATTTGGTGGTCGCGAACAAAGCCTCGTAAACGGCTTAGGACACGTTGTCAAAGACTTGCTCGCGTAAACCCCTTTATACGACCAAGCTTAGAGACCCAATCCAATTTTCTTTGGCGGGTACTTCTTAAACGTCCTTAAATGGGCTTTCAGTTGCCCACCGATCGTGGCTAGCCAGGCATTCCTTCGATGCCCCACCGTCGTTTGTTCTTTGGGATCGATATACAAATTAAATAACCAAGGAGCGAGGCCCAAATCCACCAGCAACGACATGTCGATATAGAGGTTTTTAGATTTGGGTAAGATCACCTTGGTATGCAATTTATACTCGCGCATCCTAATCGCTGTTTCCACGGTCCCCCACCAAAAATAAATTGACTCACGATTCGATTTACCCTGGTCGGTAAGTAGATACGACGACTGGTCGATAAAGTCATAAAATCGATCGTCGGGCAGTTTATCATAAGAGATTTCCGCCAACTTAAGCGCTGTCCCAAATAAATCCATCAGATCAAAAACATCATCACTCTCCTGCCCCGGAGCGATCATCCCTTTCCAGTAAGCGATTCCGGGAACCCTTACCCCCCCTTCAAAAGTAGTTCCTTTGGCACCACGAAATGGCGTGTATCCGGAATCCGGCCACGCGTCCATCTGTGGACCATTATCGCTGGTCACAAAGACAAATGTATTCTCCAGCAGGCCTTCGTCTTTTAGCGTTTCCATGATCGTGCCAATATGCATATCGACTTCCCAGACATTGTCTTTGTAAGCATATTTAGCTTTACTTTTGCCAGCGTAATCCGGGTTGGGAAAATTATCACAATGGACTTTCATAAAACAATGCTCAAGAAAAAAGGGCTTATCCGATTTGGCAAGCTCTTTGATTTTGGCGACTGTGAAATCCGCCAGGACTTGATCGGCTCTGCCCATTTCTTCGGTTGATTTGATTGCCGAAACGTTGGTTGTCTTGCCACCTTTAAAACCGTGAACGAGATTTAAATTGGCCCCGATCTCGTTATATGCTTTCAGCAATTCTGGATTAAGAACCAAATCCGGATATCGGCGGGCATCAACACTCTGGGAGATCTCTTTCTGTGCAGGATAGAAACCAAAAAACTCATCAAATCCAACATCCTGAGGTCGCATCCCCACCGCTTCGCCAATGTGCCATTTCCCCGTCAAATTCGTCGTGTATCCGGCATCGCTGAGTAGCTTTGCCAGGCTTAATTCATCCGCCCAGGGATTCTTAGTAATTTTGTCCCCCGCCAAGATTGGCCGCGTTAATCCGGTTCTTACCGGCAGTCGACCCGTCAAAATTGCACTGCGTGTTGGTGTGCAGGTGTGCTGTGAATAACAAGATGTTAAACGCAAACCCTCGCGTGCGAGCCGATCGATATTTACAGTAGCCGCGCCAATCGCTTCACCACCGCCGTAACATCCCGGATCTCCGTATCCCATATCATCAATAATGATCCAGACAATATTTGGACGCTTTCCCGTTTTGGCTTTCAACTGGGCTAACTTATTCTCGGCCAGCTTATCCTGCTCCGGACGTGGAATGGGAGCTTCAAAATTGGAAGCAAAGGGAACCGCTCGATTGAATTTTTGTGCGACAACACAAGTCGGCAACAAGCAGACAAGCAACAACACGATCGAGAATTTAGTTTTCATGTGACCTTCCGATCAATTAGTATTTATTTAAGAGCCTCGCCAGGCTGCCGTTTGCAAGTCCAATACTCGCCGAGCGTTATTTCAAATCGACATTCATTTTATTTATTTTACCCTGAAATTCAAAAGGGCGAAGGTCCGCGTAGTTGAGTGAAACCGTCGATCCTAAATCAACTCCTACGTCAAATGTCTCACTCGCCGTAAACACACCGGGAACCGTGCGCTTGAGCTTTAACGTTCCCACACCTTTGCCGTCGACCTTAATCACCACGGTCCCCGATTTTCCGGGGCCGGGAATTTTCGTTTCCACCTCAATCTGATGTTTACCGGCCGCGATCGGCTCATCAGTCGTTAATTTATATTGCTCAATAATCAACATGTTGTAGAGATACGTTAAATAACCATCTTGCAGGTAAACGGTGATTCCGCCACTCGCGCCACCGAGTGCGTACAGAACACCATTCGCGTTATCCCCAATCTCAATATCCATGAAGACGCGGTTGTTCTGCTTTCCTAAACCGGGCGCCATAAACTCAGGCATCCGCCGTGTGCTCTGATTAAACTCCCAACTGGTGTAAGACGTTTTTACTCGGTCTTTTGGATGAATCCTCAGCCAGTCGCCGGCCCCGATTGGAAAATCTTGATTTTCTGCCGCCAGCTCCAAGAATTCACTCTTTAGAGCCTCCAGTTTTTCTGGCATGGCCGCTGCCAAGTCATTCGCCTGAGAAAAGTCATTCTCGAGGTGGTACAACTCCCAAACGTCCTTTGCTGAATCCCATTTTGCAATTCGCGGCACCGACAATGGTGTATTCCATGGAATCAGGGGACCAAAGGTGCAGGCCATCCAGCCATCTTTGTAAATCGCTCGGCTTCCGTTGTTGTCAAAGAACTGAACTTCCTTTCGCGATGGAGCATTCGCCTGATCAAAAGTGTAGGCCAGGCTTATTCCATCGAGAGCTATTTGCCGATGGCCGTTCACAACCTTCGGTGGATTGATCTCGAGAAGTTCATAAATCGTTGGTGCGATATCAATAACGTGGTGAAATTGGGTTCGGATCTCATCGCTTGGCTTAATCCGCTTCGGCCATGAAACCACCATTGGATTCCGAGTACCACCGAAATAAGATGCCAACTGTTTTGTCCCTTTGAACGGCGTACCTCCTGCCCATGCCCATCCGGCATGATACATGTTGTCAACCTTAGACGAACCTAAAGCATCGAGACCGCCAATCTTATCGAGCGCTGTGATTTGCTGCTCAAACGTATTGGGAATATTGTTTTGAGCGAGCAACTCACTAATCGATCCTCGCTGTCCCTCAGCACTCGAGCCATTGTCGCCCCAGATGTAAAAGACGATGGTATTTTCTCGCAGGCCGCGTTCTTCCAGTCCGTCAACCAACCTGCCAACCTGCGCGTCAGTGTGCTCAACATAGCCCGCAAACGTCTCCATCAGCCGCAATTGAAATGCCCGCTGTTTCTCAGGAATACTCTCCCACGATTCCAGCGTTTTATCGCGGGGAGTTAACTTTGTCCCTGGAGGAATAATCCCCATTTTCAGTTGCCGCTGGTAGACACGCTCACGATAGGCATCCCAGCCTTCATCAAATTTCCCTTTGTATTTGGCGATCCAGTCAGGAAAAACTTGATGCGGGCCGTGCACGCCGCCAGGCGCCCAGTACATCAGGAAAGGCGAGTCCGGTGAAAACGATTGGCGATCGTCAAGCCAATGCAAAGCCTGATCAACAAGGTCGTTCGTCAAATGATAAGTATCTGTTTGTGGAGGTTCGATCTGATCCAGATTCCGGACGAGCCGAGGCTCATACTGCGAAGTTTCACCAGCTAGAAATCCATAGAAATGCTGAAACCCGTAGCCGGTTGGCCAGCGATCCATTGGCCCGACTGCCGAGGTTTCTAGCGTTGGCGTATTGTGCCATTTCCCAAAAGCACTGGTCATGTACCCATATTGCTTAAGAACTTCAGCGAATGTTGCAGCTTCTTTCGGAATAATTCCAGTGAATCCATCAAACGCCACCGCCCGTTCGGCAATCGTTCCCGAACCAACACGGGTCTGGTTACGTCCAGTCAAAATTGCGGCACGCGTTGGTGAACAAAGAGATGTCGTGTGGAATGTGTTGTATTTAATTCCTTCGGCGGCCAAGCGACTAAACGTTGGCGTATGAACCTCGCCGCCAAACGTTTCAGAAACACCAAAACCAACGTCGTCCAGCAGGACAATGAGAACATTCGGTGCACCGTCAGGAAGACGTTTAACAGGTGCCGGCCATTTCATGGTCGAATCCTGCATACGAGGTTTGACGATGCTGTCCATCGGCTGTGGAGGGAAGGGCAGGACGGAGCCGTCCTTTGGAATGTCTTGCGAATACGAATGCGACGAAACCAAAAAGAAACAGCAGGCGCAAACAACAATCCCGCGGATTAGCCTGCGATTCGCAAGAAGACTCGACATATTGCACCTTTGCTCAGGGCCTAATTAGTTAATGTTTTGGGATACTGTGAACCAGTGACTGGGAAAACTTTACTCTTCCATGCAAATCACCGGCAGAAGTTCTTTCCCCATCATAACAGTTTCTTTTTCTTTTTAACTGCATGAGCACCAATCAAAAATCAAATTTCTTATTACCAGCAAAATTATCGAAACGCTACTGACCAGAAAACGCCGCTTTAGACAGGAGTTATTAACCTTATTTAATTTGACAAAACTGCATTCCACGTCGAGGGATACTGGCCCTATGTATTGCTATACTGAGTTCATGAACAAAAAAACATGCCTCGCTGGAGTTCACTTGCTTTGGCCCGTCGTTCTCTTGGCGCTCTTCGCAATCGTGCCCCCTCCTTCGAACGGTGCGTTGCAACAGGAGGCGGCCTCCGAGCCAATTAAATTGGTCGACATTTCTTCGGTTGAACCAGATCTGAGGATTCCGGCCCTGACTTCCGGCACCCCGCTTAGTGCCGGGACACGTTTCCAAGAAGTGCTGCCCACACTGCAAACGACAGACATTCACCACGTCGTTTATCTTCCGACGGACTGGACACCAACGGGCAGCTATCCCGTGATCGTCGAGTACGTTGGAAATGGCAACTATCGAAACAGCTTTGGAGATGTCTGCACGGGAAAAGTCACTGATGGAAAACTTGGCTATGGCATCTCAGGAGGAGAAAAATACATTTGGGTTTGCCTGCCTTTCATTAACAAAGAGCAAACGAAAAACGCCATCACTTGGTGGGGCAATTCCCCCGACTATAATCCGCGACCGACCGTTGATTATTGCAAACAGGTCGTGCCGTGGATTTGCCAACAGTATGGTGGCGACCCAACCCGAGTAGTGCTCGCCGGATTCTCCCGAGGTGCGATTGCCTGCAATTTCATTGGACTCTACGACGACGACATTTCTAAACTCTGGAGAGGTTTTGTCGCCTGCAGTCACTACGATGGTGTCTCCAATTTTGGATTACCTCAGGGCGATCGTAAATCAGCCCAACAGCGATTAAACCGACTCGGTCAACGACCTCAGTTTATTTGCGCTGAAACAATTCCCGGTAAACAATCAATCGAATCCACCCGAAGCTACCTACAGTCGACCGGCGTTGCGGGAAAGTTCACATTTCAGTCAACAGGATTTCGCAACCACAACGACAGTTGGATTCTCCGGCCGAGCCCTTCGAGGAAATTGCTAAGAACCTGGGTTGAACAATTGGTCCAACAAGAACTATCGAATCACTAACGAAAATTGCTTTCGTATGCTTCGACTGCCGCGACTAACTCGACCATCCCCGGCGAACTGGCTTCGGCAGCAACCTGAAATCCCAGTTCATTTAAAACCCGAGTGATCTTGGGGCTTAGACTGACCAGTTTCGCCTGTCTCAAATCCTCTCTAAACAACGCGACCGTCGCCTTCGCGATCGCACCACTCGTGATCGTCACCCAGTCCACTTTTCCAGCTTGCAACAACAATGGCACTTCTGGTTGAGGATCGACAATGTCTTGACTTTGGTAGACGACAATCTCTCGAAAGTCGCGTTGGGCGTCCGACAGACACTGCCCTAAAACGGCGCTGCCACGATTCCCCCTGAAAATCATCACCTTTTCCGTTTCAACAATGTCGGATAACTCTGACCCTAAACTCTCGCTGTCAGCGGTTGCAGGTACTAAATCAACAGTTTTTCCTGTCAGGGAATGAAACAAGTCGGCTGTCGTTTGCCCGATGGCAGCAACCCGACTGACCGGAGCTTTCTCAACCGCCCCAAACACTCGCTCGATTGCCTCAATCCCAAATCGGACCGCGTTACGGCTAACAAAGACCAACCACTCAAAATCGCCGATTTGAGAGACGGAGTCGATTAAATCTTGTTGATTTTCGGCAGAGGAAATCTCAATGACCGGGTGACGACCGGTTTTCGCCCCCTTTGCTTCAAATAGTTCACACAAACTTCCGGACTGACGATCCGGCCTGGTAACCAACACAAACTTGCCGGAAACCGAGTTTTCGGGCGTTTTTTGTGGCTCGGAGCCGCCAAAAGCAGGGGGTTGGGGAGGATTGATCATAAAAACAAAGGAAAAGAGGGTAAATTAGTGCTAGACAAAAACCCGATAACTCGCGATATTGTTTGATTCTCAAATTTCAACGCAGCCACGTCAACAGATTTATAGACAAATGCCAAATACAGCAAGCGCCAGCAAGCGTCTCCGACAAACTAAAGTCCGTCAAGCTCGCAATAAAGCGACCAAAACGGCGATGAAGTCCCAAATCAAAAAGGTTCTGTCCCTTGCCTCTGAAGGCAATGTCGAACAGGCTGAAGTCGAGTTCAAACTCGCAGCGAAGAGATTAGACCGAGCTGGCGCCAAGGGCGTGATTCACAAGAACGCTGCTGGTCGACAAAAGTCACGGCTTCAACGAGCCATCAAAGCAGCTAAAAAGTAGTTAGCTGCGTTCCGGGGTCGCCCTTTACGGCTAGGTCCGTTAGACCGAACTCTCTTGCGAAGGCGACCCTGCAAGAATGAGCAATCGATTGCAGTATGAGCATCCAAGATGCTCATACTTGGATGCACATTCCTATCTCTTGCTTCGATTTTCTTCTCAGCCGGCGACGCTTTCGCCGCCACCTTGCTGATCAGAGCTCTTAAGCCAATTAACGTCCCCGAGCAAATTAACGTCCCCGCTTAGGTTTCGCATCGAATCCGCCTCTCCTAGGCTTTTTCGAAGCCTTTCCCTTTTTCGAAGCCTTCCCTTTGTTCTTTGAACTGCTCTTTGAACCACGATCCCCCTTTTTAGGAGCCGCCTTCCGCGTCCCACGCACCACGGTCTTCTTCCCTCCGCCAGTGCGGCTTGAGGTTTTCCCAGAAGCTTGCTTGCCACCTTTTTGCTTTTCTGTTTCTCCATCTTCGGAGCGGGCTTTTATCTTTTTCCTCTTCACCGGGCGACGTCTTTTTTTCAAAGGCTCTGAGGACGGTGCTTTTTTCAACAACTTAATCTCGGCAGATGTCAACGCACGGTGAGCTCCCCGCGGAAGTTCACCCAACCGGAGCGGCCCAATGGAAACACGTTTAAGCGTCCTTACCTTATGACCAATCCCAGCAAGCATACGACGGATTTCTCGGTTTCGCCCTTCCGCCAAGACGATCTCCAGCCAGCATCCTCCGGTCGCCCGTTTCAAAAATTTGGCCTTTGTCGCTCGGGCCAAACCTTCAGCAATATAGACGCCCTCCTCTAACTTTCTCAGATCCGCCGCCGCGGGTATCCCGACAACTTGAACGTGATATTTCTTTTCAACTCCATAACTTGGGTGGGTCAATTGATTCGCTAATTCGCCATCGTTGGTGACTAAAATTAAGCCCTCGCTCGATTGATCCAGACGTCCAACATTGTACACCCGTTTGTCGGTTTTGATTAAGTCGATAACACGAGGGCGGCCCGACGGATCGCTACTGGTCGAGAGAATTCCCGGAGGTTTGTTGAGAATGAAATATTGCAGGCGTTGGACCGTCAGCTTCTCTGCATCGACGTAAATTTCCTGTTTATTGGGATCTACTTTGACACCGAGCGTGGTAACGACTTGCCCGTCAATTTCAACTCGCCCTTCTTCGATAATCAGTTCACATTCCCTGCGACTGCCAATCCCTGCCGAGGCCATCACCCGCTGCAGCCTAAGTCGTCCGTCTTTGGGTTTTGACGACCTCGCAGTCGAGCCTGATTTCTTTGCGGGCTTGCGCTTATCGGCCGGTTTACCGCGTCCGGTTGCCTTTCCGGTTGGCCTAGAACGGACTGGAGCTTTGCCGCTGGATTTCTTCTTCGCCATCGTGAATCACTTCCCTTAGCGCACACAAGCGCCGAACCATATGTTAATTAGGAAACCAAGTGTAGTACCAATCCGGTCCGTGTATACGTCCAATCTGGCTTCAATTGAGAAAATTAGAATGGTTGTCTGATATCACCGCTATCGCTGAGAATTGAATTGGTTATACCAAATGCCGGTTATACCTAGTGCCGGTCCAACGGAGTGCCAGTGAGATATGGGCACGGCACTGCCCGCACCCCAATACTTACTCTCAAGCAAACGACCTCGAGGAACCAACTGACAGTGGAAGACGAAATCGAGGAAATAACGGCCTATCATGAGGCTGGGCACGCGGTAATGGCAGCGGCACTTGGCGGACGGATTATCCGCGTGTCCATCGAACCGCCAGAAGATGACGGTTTGAAGCGATTTGGTGAATCAATTGTAAGCTGGCCCCCATCAACCGATGCAGCGATCTACGAAGTCGAACTCAAGGTCAGCCTCGCAGGACCAGTCGCCGAGCTAATCTACCGTTCGGAACAAATGGCCATTGAGGCGGTTCCGGAATTTGCCGCCGACTGGCAACGGGTTATCGAATCCGCAGCACACCTCAAGGCAACAAGACGTGAACAACGACAATTAATCTCCAAAGCTGAATTTTGGGTTCGAGATTTTTTCAATCGGACCCGCAACTGGGCCGCCGTCGGTGCAGTCGCCGACGAACTTTTAGCTCATTATACGTTGGAGAATGAACAGCTTGAGGAAGCCGTTGCGTTTTGGATCGATTCCCACGGCCAATAACTGAACCAATTTCGATTCCACGCCCGGCTACGATCGCCAGAGAAGATCTACTCAGTTGAGAATTTGATTGAGGCCATCCAAGCGACTTGAAATATTCCGCAGCATCTCTTGCTCGAGAGAAAAATCACGTCCCATTGGAATCCAACCTTCGTTGGGGCTCGCCAAAACTCCTGCTACCGAATCGCGATCGAGTGAGTTATCAAATCGAAGCTGCCCCTGCGTGGTTGCCCCTACTGGTTGCTTAAGATCCTCTAACTCCTTAAACACTCTCACATCAATTTGATAAGCGTTGCCAGTTGGAATCACGCGAATTTTCGCAAACCGCCGAACCGTTTGAAGTGTCGCATGCAGTCGCTCAAAACCACGAGTGGAATCTTTCTGCCAGGGTTCGCCCAACGTACTGCCAATTTTGGGATGAGTTTCAATCCATCCCTCGGACATAATGCCATCCAAAACGCGAATACGTTCCTCGCGATAGATCTTGAAATAATTATCAACTTCATCACTTACTTGTTCCATTACGACCCAGCGATCGACCATCGGAACAACCATCGGATTCTGCACAGGGGCATGCCCCATTAGATTTGACGATTTTTCGTCGTACCGAAATAAGCGACAGCCAATTTGGCAACTGAGCAACACCAATAGCAGCGTCAGAAACGCTCGCCGGGCGGTTACTTTTATTCGATGGTGTCGCTGCAAACTCAAAACCCAATCCCCTTATGTCATAAATTTCGCGGCGTAGTGTGCGAGATTTATGATTTAGGAGCAATGCCAGGTTTGCTAGCAGGACAGTTCAACCAGCCTGTTTTTTGAACCTATCGGCTGGAAATTGGCTTATTTATTGAGTTGACCACCGTAATCATTCGTTGGGTCACGATAATTTGAGTGCAGATGATCCAGCGGATCGCCGCCTAAATCTTGGCAGGCGTATTCAATAAGCAGGGAAGGGGACTGAATTCGATAAGAAATATCGCTTTTGGGATTTCGATTTCCATTCCAGGCAAAGCTCATTTGATTCAGCTCTGAGCGAATTTCTTTCATTCGTTTTTTGGACTGCTTGGGAGGGAGATCGCCGACCCATTGTTCAATCAGATTCATCAAAACTCCCTGCTGCGTCTCAGTCAATAACTGACAAGGCAGGCCCTGTGGAACCGGAACAAAATCATCGCGTCCGGGACCGGCAACAATCCGGGCTCGCTTAGATTGCACAACCGCCTTTTTAACTTGCTCGTCCGTCAGACTCATCGCCAATTGATGTGCCATTTCCGTTTCGTTCTTGAATGGTCGGTATTCGACATCGCCGATCCTGAAAGCTTGCGGTTGCGTGCCAATGAAACTCGGCGACATTGTCATTTTCCTACCTTGAATAGAAATATTCGCTCCGACATGATGACCATCTAACTGGAAACACCATGGCTTTGTTTTTGACGGCATGCCGAAAATTACAATGGCAAAATTCTCAGTCCCAAATCCTCGTCTCGGCTTGCCATCCCTTAAAAGCTGGTCGTCGGCGAGCATGATGCTCTGCATTTTGTCAAACCCCTGACGACTCAGCAAACTCCCCATCAACGCACACGCTTTTTCAATTTGTGATTTATTTAATTCAGACAACTTAATACCGTCTGCGTCGTTTCGGGCAGGTAAATTCGTCCACTCCCTCCGCCTCTCACTGGCAAGGTCACCAAGACATTTTGATTTTTGTTCCTCGTTTAACGAACCCAGAAATTGATCAGCTAAGGTTACGATCGAATCAACTGAGTGATCTGCAGCAGACGGATCATACGTTCCAACAATGAAACTGGCATCCGACACAAAATCATCTCGACTCACCGCCCCTTTGGATTCCTGCGCTGAGCACATCGAACCTCCAATTAAGAAACTGAGGCAAACTAAAAACAACCAACAACGAAATATGCAAAGAGTAGCCTTCATTCATCGACCTCTGTAAAAAGGAGTTTGTACGAGAAAGGAGTTTGTGCGTGAGTTTTCTTGAGTGTCAGTGGCGCTCACGAAATCGACAACCGCGAATCTGGATTTCAAAAATCAACCAACTTCAACAATAGACGGATCATAGTCCTCGGGCGGAACAAAGCCAAGACAATTCATCGCAGTGGCCGCTAGACTACTGATCCCGAGATCCTGCTCTCCCCCTAGTCTGAGATTGGCTTTACCCGTGGAATCATAGATATAACAGGGCACGGGGTTGAGCGTATGGCTGGTTTTAGGCTTGGGATTTCCACTTGCGTCCAACTTTAAATTACCGTCTTTTCCCACCTCAAACATTTCATCTGCGTTGCCATGATCCGCAGTCACAATCAAAATCCCCCCTGTTCGATCGATCGCCTCCTTCAAACGACCGACACATAGATCAACGCACTCAACAGAAATTTCAACCGCCAATAGATCCCCCGTGTGCCCAACCATGTCACCGTTGGGATAGTTAACGCGTATGAAATCGTGCTTACCATTATTAATCGAATCGAGGATCACGTCCGTAATCTCGCCACCCTTCATCCAGGGACGTTGCTCGAATGGTAGTAGGTCGGATTTAATCTCGACATAATCTTCTGCCGAGTCGTCGAACTTGCCACTGCGATTCCCATTGAAAAAATAGGTCACATGACCATATTTCTGAGTTTCGCTGACAGCCAGTTGAGAAATTCCAGAACTGGCAAGATACTCACCCATTGGCCGATCGATCGCTGGTGGTGTCACCAGAAATCGTTTCGGAATTTCAAGGTCGGCATCATACTGCATGATTCCAGCGAACTTCACATCCGGGACTCCACCACGGTCAAACGTGTCGAGTTCGGGCTCATCAAAGGCCCGAGAAATTTCCATTGCTCGGTCGCCTCGGAAATTAAACAGGATCACACTATCACCGTCGACGATTGGCCCAACCGGTTTCCCATCTCTCACGACAACAAACTCCTTGAGATCCTGATCAATCACACCGGGAGTTTCTGACCGCAGGGTTTCGACTGCAATTTTTGCCGAATCAAACTCACGTCCAACACCTTTCACATGCACATTCCAGCCACGTTCCACCATTGGCCAATCCGCATTGTATCGATCCATCGTGATATATAACCGTCCACCTCCCGAAGCAATTGCATAGTCAAAGTCACCGGAATCATTGATTTCGGCAAGCTGTTTCTCCAGAGCTTCGATGTAAATCAAAGCAGAAGTTGGGGGAACATCGCGACCATCCAACAAGGTGTGGACGCGAACTTTACGTATCCCTTGCTCATGAGCTTGCTTCAACATAGAAGCTAAAATATCAACGTGAGAGTGAACATTGCCATCGGAAAGAAGGCCGAGCAGATGAAGGGAGTTGTCTCCAAGTGATCCGGTGAGCTCCTGCCAGGTTTCTCCCTGAAACATCTCCCCGGACCGCACCGCATTTTGAACTAACAAAGCCCCTTGATCAAAAACACGCCCAGCACCGATCGCGTTGTGGCCGACTTCACTATTACCCATATCGTCATCCGACGGCATCCCTACCGATCGACCATGAGCCCGAAGCATTGTGTACAAAGAGTTAGCCTTGAGTTGGTCGAGATGAGGGGTGGCTGCTTTTGCAACCATATCGCCAGGATCTCCATGACCAATTCCAACCCCGTCCATAATGACAAGAACGACAGGGCCTTCGGCTCCAGAAAATGACGGGTGCTTGGTAAGTGGATTCATAGCGTTTGTGATTTAGTTAAAATATTCGGAAAATCGAACTCGCAACGCTTCTCGCGCACGATGTAATTAACCGCCATTGTAGGGATCTCAGAGAAATTCGGGAGGGTCGCGTGGTTGAAAAACAAGCTTCCCAAACGAATTTATCGAACCAAGGCACGATACAACAAATCGCCAGAGCCTCAAAAGTGATCATTTTACATGGAAAGCTCAATCCCATCTAATTTGCATCTCTCTTTCAGGCATTTTTGATTCGAGTATTTCTGTTTTGGGAATAGCCAGTCCACTAGAACGGATCAAACTTTTGGACGACAATTCAGCCTTGAAATTCGTTTCGTTACTCCACTTAAAAATTGACACTTTTTGGCGACTTCGATGGCAAAAGTAAAACCACTTGTTTTTGATTACCGCGGCTCATTAATTCCAGAAAACGGCATCACTGACGACCAAATCCAGCAACTCAGTCCAGCGCTTGAGTCGGCTCGAAATGAGATCCTTAAAACTGATGTTGAACTATTTGCATCTCAGGACAACGTTCCTGAAGAAAAACAGCCACTCGATGCTGGCTTTTTTGAAATGCCAGAGCGAATTCTTGATGAGTACCAGTCGAATCGCCCTGACAGTGAACTCGGGCGGATCCTTGACACCGCCGCACGCTTGAGAGAACGCGTCGACAAAGTCGTCGTTCTGGGAATTGGCGGGTCCTACATGGGGGCTCGTGCTTTAATGGAAACCTGTTGCCAGCCTTATTTCAATGAGCTTACTCGCGCCGAACGAGGCGGACGACCGCGGATGTACTTTGAAGGTAACAATGTTGATAACGATTGGTCACAAGGACTTCTGGAGTTTTTAAAAAACCACTCTCAGGGTGACGGACCGGAAGGTAAGTGGGCGATCGTCGTTATCAGTAAGAGTGGCGGCACGCTTCAGACTGCCGCAGCATTTCGGCCATTCCTCGCAGCGCGCGAAACTCAGGTAGGCACTGCAACTCTGCCAGACTATGTCGTACCCGTCACTGGCGAATCGGGAAAACTCGAAAGTTTGGCAGATGAGATTGGCTGCCGGGATCGTTTCCTAGTTCCTGACGGGGTAGGGGGGAGGTTCTCCGTTCTTTCCGCGGTTGGCCTACTGCCAGCGGCAATTCTAGGAATTGATATCGTCGCGCTCCTCGAAGGAGCCGCATCGATGAACAGTCAATTCCGAACACAAGCCCTTGGTAGCAATCCAGTACTCGACTACGTCGCGGTCAATCATCTCCTTGAAAAAGAACGGGGTGTCGTCACCAGAGTTCTGTCGGTTTGGAGTAAATCGCTGGAGTCAGCTGGATTTTGGTATGACCAATTACTGGCCGAAAGCCTCGGTAAATTCGAACGTGGAGCCCTTCCGTTGACTTGCTTAAATTCGCGCGATCTCCACTCGCGTGCCCAGCAACATCAGGAAGGGGCGCGAGACAAAGTGATGAACAATGTGATCGTCGACCATTGGCGCTGTGACCCACTCCCGATCGGCTCAAGCCAGCGGAATCAGGATCAACTCAATGAACTATCTGACAAAACACTGCCGGAAATCATGTCCGCCGCGATTGCCGGTACCAATCAGGCCTACCTCGACGACAATCGCCCAACGACCAATCTCCACTTTCCCGCGGCCGATGAGACAAGCCTTGGTCAATTTTTTCAAATGATGATGTTGGCAACGGTCCTCGAGGGTCGGTTGCTCCAAATCAACCCGTATGGCCAACCGGGGGTTGAGAAATACAAAGTCAACATGAACCGAATATTGCGAGAACCCGTAGCAAAATAGTCCACCATGGTCGAATTTATAATTGCGAGCCACTAAAATCGGGAGGGG
>JAAHTH010001655.1_pt1 | contig 18709 bp, 37 predicted proteins | sample 6116091 | NCBI WGS metagenome assembly JAAHTH01 (sample SAMN13939990, study PRJNA603662) | sponge metagenome | isolation source: marine sponge | host: Mycale hentscheli | place: New Zealand | collected 2006 | reverse complement strand
GTGTAAAACTCCCATTTAGTCTGAGGTGAGCATTGTTCGTTCATACCTAATTATATCGGAGTTCCCTATCGATTTACTGAGAGAATTGAACGTCCGCTCATAAGACAAATCGAGAGAATGGGGCAGTTGCTGATAAGATCTGGATCTGCAGTAATCGCTCCTTGAATAAAAGAAGTTTCACATATTGCAGCTTTTCTCGTTCCTTCCTTGTAATCATTAGCATTAAGTACTTCTTGTAAGGCGGATTGGATTGTCTGGATATTTGTTTTTACTTTGCTCATACCTAATTATATCTGAGTTCCCTATTATTTGAGATCTTTTGGAAGCTCATCCTTCCAATTAAAAAAATTATTCCAATCTTCGCGATTTGCAGTTGCTTCATAATAAGCCTCTTTCTCTATCTGCATTCTCGTACTATAGCTTAGTCTGTCCCATACGAGAGCAAGGGCTTTAACTACTGCTAACGTTCCACCCGTTTGTCTGTTATGAGTGTATCTAGCAGCAAAAACGTAAGCCGTCTGCTCATTAGAAGTTAATTCTTTCTCCTTCATACCTAATTATAATGGAGTTCCTAGTCGATGGGAGGACTCCTGAATAGTTTTTTACTTTCAACCTTATCGAGAATAGACTTAATAGACTCTCTATCACTACTCTTCATATTAGATACATACCCTTCTTGTTGTATAGCTCCTCGAAGGATTAGTCTAGTATCGTTATCTGATTTGAGGATTGAATATGGATAGAAGCTACTCTTTTGACTCTTCTTAAGTGTACTCTCAATACTCTCCTTAATATATGTCTTAATATTATCTCCTCTAGTAAAAGGTTCTGCTGTCTTGAAGGCTGTAGCCCATGCAGTCATACGCTTTCCATCTGTAGATTCTAGTAAGCTTCCGGGCTCGGGCATGTATTGATCATATCCAAGCTCTTTACAAACCTCTAATAGAATATCATAGAGCTCACTATCTTTTAAACTTATACTCATAACTAATTATATCTGAGTTCCCTATGCGTCTTCAGCAATATCACGCGCACGTCCAATAGCAGCAGTCAACTCTCTCGCATGATGAGTAATAGTAATTAATTGATCTTCTAGATCTCCATAAGCACTACATTCATCATAGTCGTCTAGTGCAGATAATACTTTCACTCTATTATTAACGCGCTCCATAATAACACAAAGCTCTTCTGCTACCTCACTCTTGGTCACTCTATTATCCATACTATTTTTTCTGTTTACCTAAGTACTTTTCTACCTTTCGTCTCACCTTATCAGCTTCCTCTACTGTCAACTCTTTATTCTCTCGACCAATATTATCAATCAGTTTATCTTTAGTAACTTGAATAATATCTAGTCGGTCATTATAAAATAAAAATGCGTAATCTAATGCCACTTCTAAAGCTTCATCGAAGTTGAGTTTCTCGCTCATACCTAATTATATATGAGTTCCCTACTTTTTCTCTCCGGAACCATCGCAACACGCGCCTGATATCTTAACTCTATTACGGGTACCATCAGCTTCAATACACGTCTCAATATGATAGCCTAGACCATTGCATGGATAACATTCATTATCCTTAACCATATAGCCCATTCTCCATCCCATTGCAGAGGTAAACTCTCCTTCTTTCATACCTAATTATATTAGAGTTCCTTTTCCCCTTCTCTCTCTAACTTCCATACAAGATAGAGCTTACCTGATTTGGAGGGTGCCTTAATTGCTTTCTCCACTTGTGATCTTGTGATCTTATCATTTTTAGATGTAAACGTTACAATCACATAGCTTGAAATATTTGCCCATCTAATAGGCTTAGGATCTTCTCCCTTTTTGATACGTATATGATATGCTTTAAATGTATTTGTTAATGTCTCCCAGACATGTACTCTACAATCGCCTATCGATACTCCAGACATTATTGAAACATACTTAGTTTCTCCTACTACTGCTGTTGTCAAGCATATAGAGGTTATAAGCGATAATAATGCTTTCTTCATATACTATTATTTAGTGCTTATCGTAAGATTCTTCAACAGCTACCTTTTGGAGAGCTTTTAATTTCTTATCAAGCATAATAAACACTCTATCATCAACCTCAATTCCTTCTTTAATACACTCCATCTCAATATTATGAGCGACGTTATAGAGACTAGCATCAAGTCGGCCCCAAGCATATGGATAGCAAATCATATCTTCTTCTTTCATACCTTTACTTTAGTATATTCTTTCCAACGATCGAATAAATCGCATTCTTCTTCTAGCCTCTTAAGCTCTGATTGTATCTCCCGCGTAATATTACAAGCCATACTTGCTTGATTAGCAGCGCGTTTATGATTAAAGAATTCTTCTCCGCGTTGAGCTCTAAGTTGATCTAAAGTATCAGCTAACGTTCTGATTGTTTCTTCCATACCTAATTATACGAGAGTTCCCTATGTCAATTGGTAGACTCCAGGTTTAACTCTCTTAAGCTTAGAGATTGTTGTATCAGGAAGGAAGGATGATATACTATTAAGCTTATCTCCTACAGCGATATATGGACCACCCTCAGGATCAATTGCCTCTATTCCATCATCCCCTCCTGTAAATCTAACAAAGTGAGTTTCTTTAAGATCAACAAACCATTTAGAATCTTCATAAAAGAAGAGCCTATAAGCTCCATAACGCGATTTAACCATTTGTTTCATTATATCTCTTACCGTCAAATACACAAACAAAGTAAAGTGGATGCTTCCATGTATTCTTTACTTTATGAAACTCTCCATTAGGAATTAAAACCATTTCTCCTCCTGCAACCGGAAACGTTTCATCTCCTAAAGTCATCTCCCCATATCCATATTGGAAGAAATAAACTTCTTCTTGTCCTTCATGACTATGACCTCTCGTTTCTTTATCAGGTAATAAGAGTGTACTACTAACTACTAAGTTTTTAAGATGGTTATTATCTCTTAGTAAATACGTTTCGTTATCTTTAACTACTTTACCACCAACATTATTAATAGGAAGCTTCACTCATCATGCCAATCTACCTTTAATTTTACTACTCATCGTTAAGTAAGCTCGCTTATTATATAAGAGTTACTTTACTTTGCAGCGTCTCTTTTTAGATTCTTAGCAGATACCACGACATAGTCGTGATGATCTTTGTAGCTATAAGCATACTCAACACAATCTTCATATTTACCTGAATGATCGATATAGGATGCGTCAATAACGTAGAAGGTTTCTTCCTCTATCTTAGGAACTTCTGTAGTATTACTGCTTACATTAAACTGCATGAATACAATTACAACTACTGCAAAAATAAATAACTTCTTAAAAAATGCTTCTGGGTTCATATCTTACTTACTAAATCCTGATTCTATTGGTGTTGCTGCTACTAATACTCCATGCATTTCAGCGATGATCTTATCCTTCTTGACTTGATCTTCTTCTAGTTTCTTGCTCCATGCATGAAGTTCAGCAATAGTCTGGTCTTGAGCCCAACGCACTTCCTGAATCTCAGCAATGGTCTTCTCCTTTTTAACAATGAGACTCTCATGAGACTCTAACTCTGCTTTAAGAGCAATAACCTGATCAACAAGAGAACTTACTTCCTCTTCTAGCTGCTTAACATCATTTTCCATCTCTTTCATACCTAATTATATCGGAGTTCCTTATCCTACATCCTTAATACTATATCTGTTGGATAGACCCATTAGAGTAGGAGCCCATAACCCGACAAATATACCATGCCATAAATCGACATTAGTATACAGATAAATTGAAGCTAGTACAGATACTAGTGATGATACGAAAAAGATTTGGGATTTATTTTTATTAGTTATCATTTGGTTTATTATATTATGTTATTGTAAATGTTCTACTCTTATTATACTGGAGTTCCTTTATCTACCTCCAATAACCTCTCATAAATTTAGTCATCTCTATGTAATTCATCGCTCTCTTTCCTCCATATTGTATTGTCTCTGTAGGGACTTGTCCCCAATCCTCACATAATTGATCCCACATTATAGGGTCGGTCTCTTCTGCTGGAGCTTGTTGTCGAGTAATATCAGCATACTCCTTAACAACCTTATTATATTCCTCAAGCCTATTCTCTTCTCCACCTCTTATCTCTTCCGCTAACTCTGAGATTCTTAAAACTATTTCACCTCTGTTTTTAAATTTAGGCTTAGTTGTTCGCTTGTAAGTTTTCATATCTTATATACTCCCACCTAGCCTCTCCCTTTCGGGTTGTAGGCGTGAAGATTTTGACGCCTCGTTATTTGCTAGGAGCAGGCTCGAGCAGGAGTTGAACCTGCATTCCTTCTATAGACGCTTCGAAGCGCGCATCACAGCAAACTGGTACCATTCACTGATTTGGGTATATATAGAAGGTCTTCCCAATTAGATGACCGGGCCGTATTTTATTTTGTGTTTTCCTAAAGTTTAGGGTCTTTCTCTGAGGGCTCCCTTACTCCCACGACAGTTCATTATTTAAAGTCTTATTCTATCGCTTAACCGTGTTTATACTCACTTGACAAACTTATTATAAAAGAGTTCCTTTACTTCTTTTCTCCGCAGAGACCATCAATAAAAGTAGCTCCCATTTCTTCTGCCATTTCATTATAAGTCATTCCATTTACTGACTTTCCTAAGAGAGCTTTATAATCTTCTGCTTGCATAGGATCAGTAAAGAAAGCACTTAGCTTTCCATTTGTTAAGTTAACAAGCTTATCTACTAAGAGATCATATTCATCCAATCTTCTCATAATCTCTACATCACTACAACCTCTTGTAAGTTGAGTAGAATCATAGGCTAATTCAATAGCCCTTCCGAGATCTTCCTCTTCTTTCGTTCTCATTCTTAAGTATTTCGTTCCCATCGAGTCTTGCATAATATAATTTTATAAAAGTTCCTACCGTCTGTAGATTGTAATCAAAATGATTAGTTCTAAGAGTACAACTGTGTAGATTAGTAGTTCTTGGGTCATACCTAATTATACGAGAGTTCCTAAGGGCATCTCCTGTAGCTTCTCGCCCTAACTGTAGTATAGACGCGAGGAGCTCTGTAATAATACCTATAAACAGGAGGGTAATATGTTCTTGTATTATAGTAGTGGTATGTAGGAGTGTAGCTTCTGTAAGTTCTCACTGTTGTAGAAGGTACTGATTGGTATGTGTATGAACTATACCCTCCCTCACAGCTTATCAAGCAACATGTTAAAAGTAAAAGTAGTATTCTCATGTTATTATTTATCTCAACTGAGATTTAGCAAGTACTTCATGTACATGCTGTAATGATAAGAGATAAAATAATAATCGCTATCGGTAAAATAATAGTGTATAGTTGGTTTTTCATATTTTTATTTTTTAGTTTTATATTCTGTTATAATTGTACCATCTAAAGAAATATAATCAATCCATACTTTTCTTTTATAGTAGTAAGTTACTTCCTTTTTATTTTTTGAAGAGTAATAATAATTTGTTATTTCTTTATAACCTTCTGAAGTATGCATTTCCCGTTCTCTATTTAGAATATCGTAAGTGTACCTAATCACTAACCCACCTGTATACTCTTTTTTAATAATATTTTGTCTGTTATCTCTTGTAATAATAGCACCGTTAATAACTTCTCTATTTCCTGGTTTCTCTCTAATTAAGATATGTTTTAGGAATTTTATTAAGTTCATACATGTATTTAGAGGAAATCTTTTATAATATCCCAAAGACCAATAGCGATGATGCTTACAAAGTATAACGTCATTGATATAAACACCACATTCTCAAAGAATATTCTATCCTTAATCCTTTTATTTCGCATGTCTAATTATATTAATGTTCCTAAAATAAATTAGAATCCCTCTCACCTCTCCACATTTTAAGCTCCCAATTCCTCCTTCTCTCCAAACCCTTACGTACATACCCTCCCGCTTTTCGATATTTAGGAAGTATTACCTCTACACTAGAGTAATTTCCATCATTTAACCTTCCCGGCTGGTCCACTAACCTCTTTAAATTACTCAATCCACAGTTAAATGTAAAGCTAGTTAGAGCATTCAATTGATGGATGTTTAAATCCACTGATACCACCCGGAGAACTTGGTCTCTCGCTGTTGCAAGCTCTTTACTAAGAACCTCTTTAGCATAACTTCTACTAACGTATCCTTTAGAAACAATTCTAGGGTTTGTACAACCGTAACCTATTGTCGCCTGACCACCAGCACAGTAATATTTCTGTTTATAGTACCCCTCAAAATACATTACCCCATCAAGCATATATCGATGCCAATCAATCTCAGGCATATCTGGCATTCGCGAACCGAACCATCGCATAGGTATTACCTTACTTGAAGAAAGTGCTAATAGGGGATCGTCCTGAGGATAAACTATCACAGGAGGTAGTATCAACATAGGTGTATCTTCAGATTTAGGAATATTGATATTATCAGGCGGTTCTTCTAATTTTGGTTCGAAATCAATCTCAGGAATCTCCTTTTCTTCAATTTCTGTCGTACCTTCTTGCGTCTTTCCATTATACATTACGTATAATCCTGCAATAGTAATTGTAATTACGGCTAATGCAATTTTCTTCATATCTTATTTTAGTAGAGTTCCTTTTATCTTTCTAACTGTGTAAAGTCTCCAATGAGTATGTCCTCACAAGTATCTTCATCATTGAGTAAAGCTAATACCCTATCACGCAGCTTCTCATTCTGAATCATAGTCATTGCTGTAATACGATTCTTAAACTTAGTAGTACTCCACTCATGTGAACGTGTAGTATAAATAACCTCATGACCAAGATCACCTCCAGTAAAGTCCTTATTAAGGTAATCCTCTCCTAAGATGCGCACATCAAGATCAAAGGTCTTCATAAGATGTAAGAGTTCATCCTCTGTCTGATACATATAGACCTCATCAATATGCCTAATAGACATGAGCATCTTGTAACGGTCATAGTAAGGTACTACAGGCTTATACTTAGTATTGCGAGTAGCAGAAGGATCACCATGCAAGAAGACAATGAACTTATCACAATGTCTCTTAGCCTCTTCAAAGGTAGCTGTATAACCAGGATGAATAATATCAAAGTTACCTGCTGTAAATGCAACTACATCCTTATCAGGCTTAACAGACTTAAGCTTTTTATAGACAGTACTCTTATGTGAGTCAGCTAAAGGGTTATACATACATATATTTTAATGTCATACGTTTGAAAATCAACCTGTAACGTACTCCATTTCAGAATCCTCAACTGCACATACATCGAGCAGCATTTTCTTAGCTGTATTGCGTCTACCTTCTAAGAAAAACTCAATCCTATAATCATCTAAGTCGTTAAAACGACAAGAAAAATGGTGAGTAAGAATAGTTCTGGCTGCAATGTACGCTTCTTTTGTCTTGAATACAATATCGTGTTTCATAAATTAATTATATCAGAGTTCCTCTGCGATACCTAATACCTCAGCAAATAGGAAAGAAATAGCCAGAGCTGTAATAGCGATGGTATTATCAGTAAGGATAATACATAACCCACACCCTAGAATTCTAAAGAGAGATTTGATTAATGATATGCGAAAGTGCTTTATACTTGTTGATTCTTTTTCTTCAGGCATTTTTATTGTTTGTTTAAGTTCTTAATTATGGATCTTAAGAGGGTTTTTTGCTTTTTAAGTTTCTTAATAATTAAGAGAGATTCGCGTGTAATTTGAACCTGTTTCGCGTATTTCTTTTGTAACTCTCTTAATTCTCGAGAAAGTTGAGACTTACTCCTCCTATTCGCTATTAACTTTTGGAAGAGTCTCATAATTAAGCTACCTGTTCAAGAAGCTCCAGGCCTCTCTTAGACATAGTACTGTTGATCATTGATCTAACTAACTTCTCTGGAGATTGACGTCCGTGGTGCGTCTCATATTCTGTAAGAGCATTAAAAGCATCCCATCGAGTTTTACCCTCATTACCTTTTCCAGCTGAGAATAGTTCTACTAATCTCTCGCGCTTATTCATACGCTTTGTCGACTCATCCTCCTGTACAGGAACGAGACGCTGAGTTAACTTAACCATTTCATCAGTAGTATACGAAGAGCACTTTAGCATCTCCATAGTACTGCCGAAGTTCTTAACCTTCTCAATAGACTCAACAATACCATCAATCATGCTAGTAACTTTACCATCGAAAGTGTTAGAGTGTCTAGTAAAGTTTTCTCTAGAAGATTGCACTAAGTGAAACGCGTTAGAACAAATGATTCGTTCGGTTGAGGGGATACTTTTATTTGAAGCCATTCCAGAGTTATCGATAAGAGTATAAAAATAAGGCTGAACTTTATCACCTCCAACATTAATATTTTCGGCTAGCTTAGATTGAATAAGCATCTTTTTACCTTTATTAGATTCAGTAAATCCAATATGCTCAATGTCTCCTATCTTATTAGAAGCTCTATCCAAAATATCGACCATCTCTTCCATTTGAATTGGTCGATACTTCTCTCCTACGATACCTACATGCGCGTGAGTATCTGATCTCTTAAGCGAGTACGTATCAGGAATACGATTTTGCTCTCCGTCATAAACGGGAACCTTATCGATGATAAATTGAGGTACTTCTTCTAGTGATTGTATTTTTGTAATGAATCCCATAATCGTTTCGTTCTACAATCTAATTATATCAGAGTTCCTTTACCTGCACGCTATTTGTTTCTCTTCTGACAATAACTATTGGATCCTTATAGAAGTTAGCATCTTGTATACGTTCAATGTTATTTTTAACATATTCCTCTATATCTTCTAAAGAATTAAATGGCGTTCCATGAATAGGAACAGGCTCATATTTAAATCCTCTATCGTAACACAATAAGTGGATCTGCTGGTATCGTTTCATTACCGATAATTCTTCAAGCATTAGCAACAAGAACAGCAACTATAAGAAGTAGGAGAACAGCAAGTACTACTACAGTTACATGTCGATGAAGTACAGCAACTATAAGGAGTTGGAGTAGTAGTACAGCAGGTTGTAGTACAACAGGCTTGCGGGGGAGGTGTTGTACTACAGCAGGATGGACTACAACATGTTTGCGGCTCCTGTGTTGTTGAAGTTAAGTGTGTTTGTTTAAATGCTTTAAGATCCTCTACAACTTTTGCTAAAGAATCAATAATAATGTCTACTTGTTCACTCTTCATCTTAAAAGTATTTAATTAAAAACCATACTAGAGCTAGTAGGAAAAGCAGTTTGATGACATGCTCAGGTCGTTTATTTATTTCTTCTTAGACTCAGGCTTCTTTTTACCTTTAGCTCCTTTTGGAAGCTTGCCCTTACCTTTAGACTTCTTAGCATTCTTACGACGCTCTGCCATAGCTTTCTTAGCTGCAGCTAACTCCTTACCTTCAACTTTGCCATTACCATCCTTATCGAATCGCTTGACCCAAGCCGCTTTGGCTGTCGCTTTCTCTGCATCACAAAGTTTACCATCTTTATTCTTATCGAACTTAGCCATATGAGGAGGTAACTTACGCTTACCTTCAACCTTCGCAGGTTTAGCTTTCGGTCCCTTTTTCTCATCGTGATGATCACTTGCAGTAGCAGTGAGCGTTAAAGCTGAGATTACGATTGCTGTTAGTTTACTTTTCATTGTCATAATATTTATCATACCAATTATCGGATGGTTTGAGAATATTGCTAGCTTCTTTTTCAGTAAATAAATTTCTACCAAAATTACCTCCTAGAGTATCTCTCTTATAAAGAGCTTCATCTACTTGACGATCAAGCCACGAACGGTTGTTAAGACATTTCGCGAAATGAGGCTCTCCTTTCTTTCTAAAAAGCTTTTTAAAGAAATTAATCATCTGTTCTTTGTTGATCAATAAAGTTAAGAAAGTCTTCCACATCACTAATATCTTTGTTAGATATTTTTACCTTTTCACTTACAATAGCGCTTTCAACTTCACTCTTTAAATTAGCTAAGCCGCTCTCTACTGTCTCTAGTTTTTGTTCAATGAAAGCCCTAAGACCTTCTTCAATAGAAACTTTATTATCAATACAGTAATCAAATACTGCTTCTGGTATATCTGCTTTCTTTTTTGTCATAATATTATTTTACGAATGTTCCTTTTATGGCACGCTCAGCAGGACTCGAACCTGCAACCTACGCATTAGAAGTGCGTTGCTCTATCCAGTTGAGCTATGAGCGCTTTTGTTATCATCAACTAAAAGACCTAACTTTCTTAGCTCTTCTAATTGATCTACTTCTACTCTTACATCACTAGATTTATCTTTTAGAATAGACTCGTCTACTGATTCAAGGAAGTAATCTCTCCCGAAATTTAATTTGTTATCCGTTGGCATAAGTAATATCTGCGATTCGATTTAAAGTTTTAGATTTAAGATTTTCAAAGAACCAATAAGCAGTTTCATCAACAGTCTCATCTTTGCTATCTAATTCACGATCATTCCACTGATCAATAATAACATCGGCTAGCTCCTGCACCATAGGCTCTTTCTCAGATCGTACAGGTAGATGATTCTCTAAGTTTTCTAACTCCTCATACTTATCTTTAGGAGCTCTACGATTATAATGCGCAACCCACCCATTGATATATTCATGAAGATACTTAATTCGGTTTAGCCTTTGATGCTCTGTCATCTTAATAATTATACCTGAGTTCCTTTTGCGGATTCAATAGCATCTACAGAGTCGACTCTAAATGAGCGCCATCCTTCTGCTTCGACATCATATACACGCAAAGACTTCTCTGTATTATATGTAAAGGTACCACCCTCTTTAGGATGTTCACTCTCTGGAATTCTATCCAAGTTAGTAGTACATTTCATCTTTCTCTTTTCGCCGTTCTTCTTTGTAAATTCGACAATAAGAATGTCTCCTCTACCTAATATGTGTTTAATTTCTCTAAGCATTGATTATAGTTGTTAGTGTTTTCTTCCAGACAGCAGTCTTACCTCTTCCGAACTTAATTAACTTACCAGAGTCAACGAGCTCTCTAAGAGCTACATAAGCCTGTCCTTTAGTTAAGTTAAACTTAGACATAATACCTTCTTCTGAAATTGATGGAGGGTCCATAGCCATAATACCTTTATGTAGCTTCTTCTTTCGACCAGCTTTCGATAATACTTTCTCCTTAGACTTCTTACCAACCATCTCGAAACCTTTACGTCCGATAGTAGCCTCAATATCGACAGTAGATCCAAAGCGGTTCTTGTAAGTAGAGATAATACGAGCAGTATCGTCGTCACTATCAACATCATGACTCAGCATAATATTTACGTCAACGGAATGATGAACTAGAGTAGAGCCTTTAAGCTTACCTCCTTTAGTAAGATGCATTACAAATACAAGAGCACACTCAGCATCCTTAGCCTTCTTACATAGAGTAGATACAGCGTACTTCTCAAGCTCTCTGCTATTCATCTTCTTACTACTAGTAAGAGCCTGAAACGAATCAATTACTAGAATATCTAGATCGTTCATCGCGTTAGCAAGAACATCGATATCAGTCTCATTAGCAATACTAACATTCTTAACTTCAAGACGCTTACAAGTAAAAGCTAACTGAAAAGTATTCTCTTCTCCAGAAGCGTATCCAGTCGCGTAACCATTATTCGAGAGACTCTCTAGCATCTGAAGAAGGAGAGTAGTCTTTCCACATCCAGCCTGCGCAGTTACAGTCGCAGCAGATCCAGGTAAGATACCCTTACCAAAGATCTCATCGAACTCAACAATACCTGTTGACATCCGCTTGAAGTAAATATCCGGGATAGTAATCTCAGATACTTTCGTAAATTTAGTTGAATTGATTCCTAAGTTCATAATTGTCGTGCTTACAATCTAATTATATCAGAGTTCCTTATGAATCTACCACGCGAAATGAGGTTTCGTGTCATACTTCTCCGTCATTTCGTAATGAAGCTTGAGAATCTCCTCCTCAACAATCATGTCTTCCTTAAAGCCTTTCATCTCTTTATCAGTAAGACCATGTCTCCTCGCGTATTCTAAATCACTCTTATCAAGAAAGGGGCTCCATTTACGCTTAGGAGCCTTAAAAGTAACATCCTCTGGCTTAAGGTAACCAAGTTCAATTAAATCTTCTGTACTCGGGGTATCTCTCATACCTAAATTATATTAGAGTTCCTTTCGTGTTCTCTAAATATATTCCTCTTCTGTAATAGTCAAGTAGTAGCCTTTACCGTTTAAATTCTCTACCGTTTTATGTGCTTCATCATAACTAAACGGACCTAAATTAGTAACTTTTTCGAATGATTTATTAAAAATCTCAACAATATACTTTTGCATATGCTCATTATACTGTAGTTCCTTTTATAATTCTACTGCGCTTTTTATTCCTATACTAGTATTCTAGCTTTACTGCTTTTGAAGTACCAGCTAAACCTAAATACACATCTTGACCCTTAGTAAGAGCGCATGTTGAAAAGCCTGTTCCTGGACTCATAATACCGGAACCTTCTTGAGCTGTTGGCTTTCCATTAGCAAAATCTTCCTCATAGTCCTTCCATTGTACTTCATACGTGTGAGGATTAACTCTAAAGCATTTTGTATCACCCCAGAACGCGCTATAGAGCCATCCATCAGGAGCGAGAAAGCCGTTAAAGTTTTTATTCTTATTTGCCACCTTTAAATAATCTGCTGGTAGATCTATTTCTTCATAACTATCATCAGAGCAATTAATAACCAAAATGGTTTTACCTGTTCGAGGTAAGCAAAATACTTTATTGACACTCTCAACATAGGTAGCTCCAACATACTTAACGCTGTAACCTGACACACCAGAATTGACAGGAGGACCATCTAAGTATTCAAACTCTCCATTGGTATTAATCTTAGCTACACTTGAATTTAGAGCTGGAGGCATATAGATTTGACCTTTCTTATCAGAGGCAGCTCCCCATATATGTCCAAAGCTTGAAAAGAATCCTCCTGTTGTAGGTTTAGGTGGAGTAAAGTTATCAATCTCACCTGTAGCCATATTAAAGGTATAAATTTTTAATGTTCTAGTGTATGAAGGCATATAGATAATTCCATTAGCTCCTTCTGCTCCTGATCTTATTTGAGGACAAGAACCAAACTTTTCTTCTAGAGTAATCTCTCCTGTTGATCTTTTTAACTTACCAATAGAATTAGAATAGGCAGGAAAGAAATAAGTATTACCATCGGATGCTTCTACGTTACCAATAAAGCCTTTATAACCCTGCTCCTTTCTCTCTATGGAGTCCTCAAGAGTATCAGTCACAATATGCATGTCTGTTTTGTAACCTAGAGAGTGTATATAACCTTTATCATCCATAGCCATTGTACGTGTCTTTGTAAGATTGCCTACAATCTTCCCTTCTAAATATTTAAAACTAGGCCAACAACCTTCACTTTTAAAGTCTAAAACTTCTTGCTCGTCATTGAGCTTCTTTAACATGCTGAGATTACTCTCTAACTCTTCAATAATTTTATCTATTGTCATTATGTTCATAATATTTTTTCTAAGTTGTTCTAAAGTGTTGTGAAGCATACTTTTATTTAATTAGTCGTTCCAGTGTCTAATGGTATTCGCGATAATAAACCCGCAAGTAGTTATATGAACTAACCACCAGAAGGTTCTCACAATAGCTGCTGCATCTGACTCAGGTGTAGAGTCAGATATTTTGCAACCCATAGTTCGAGCCCATACACGCCATACCTTTCTCATACTTACATTTAAGGTAAACTTCTTTAAATGCACTTAAAAGCTTGGAATATCACACTCCGGAGGGCATGGATTTTTTGTTGTTGTGGTAGTTGTTGTAAAGGTTGTTGTAAAAGTGGAAGGCTCTACGGTTGTTGGAAATATAATCTCAGACCCGCCAAGAGCTGACGATGGGGGTATTGTTGTTCTTTCAAACGGAATAGTAAGTCTTACTGGTACTCCTCTCTGTATACCTGGAGGAGGTGGAAGAGGGGTAGTAAACGTTAGACATTCTAACAAACACTCATCAAGAGGTAATCCTGGAGGAGGTGGAGGAGGTGGAGGAGGTGGAGTCGTTGTGGAGAGCGCTGGATACATCTCCATAACACACTCTATTATACTAGAGGTATTATTATAACCTTCATTTTTAGGTACTTCAATCTCAATATCAACTCTAATAGGGCCGGCCATGTTAGGAACAACTAACGGGTCAACTCCTACAAGCTTTCCTACTTCAATATCTATTAATGGGCTAGCCATCGCGATGGGATCCCAAATAATAGTTCCTACAGGAATATTAAAGATTCTTGACGGTATTACAGCTGGAAAATTGCTAATATCATTAGGTCCTACTAGAGCTGCCGCGGCATTATTCCAGGTAGGATTTGCTCCAACAATCTTATTACCATTTTCGTCAACTCCACCGTCCTTTTCATCGTAATAACATTCAAGTACTTTACCTGATAGCGAAGTATAACTAGTAACCTTACATACAATATACTCTTGGATAGAGTTATCATATCGCTCCGGAATTTGTATTTTAACAAAATACACAACCTCCTTATCTACTGTATCCGGAACTTTAGCAGGATCTACAGAAATTATATTCCCAGGATCTACTTCAAGCTCTAACAAGTCTTTGACGTCTGCTCCTACAGGAAGATTAAATGCTGCTGATGGCTCTGAAGCCGGGTAATTACTGACTTTACCTCCGACTGCTTTAACTTTAGCTTCTAACCAATAGGGGTTAGCCCCATCCTGAACGTTGTCAAAACTATCACTATCGCTATTATCATCATAGCATACTAGGTTTAAAGGGGGAGGAGGAGGTAGTGTACTACCCGTAGGAGGGGGTAGTGTACTACCCGTAGGAGGGGGTAGTGTACTACCCATAGGAGGAGGTAGTGTACCCGCAGGAGGCTGTGTACCAGCAGGAGGTTGTGTACCAGCGGGAGGTGATGTCCCTGGATCTGTAGGAGGGTTTCCGGGAAGACCAATCGTACCATCAGGATTAACAATTATGTCAATACCTGGATTAGCTATATCTGAAGGACCTGCTTCTGGATCAAAAACAACACCTCCATCTGTTCCATCAGTATTAATGGGATTTCCGGGGTTAGCATCATTTACTGGACCTGAATCAGGGTTAACTGCTGGTTCATCAGATACAATACCATCATCAAGAATTATAGTTACAGGTGGATCATCAGCATTTGTATCGAATGTAGCAGTAGCACCATCAGCAGATTTAGTTTCTGGTAATTGTATAACCAATATCTTACCGGATATACCTGGAGAAAAATACAACTTATTACCTACTGCTGTAGCTAAAGTATACCACCCGTTACTAGCTCCAGACGCGTCTAATATATCACTAATATCTAAATAACCTATTGAGTCATCCTTAGGATCAATCCAGATAAGATAAGGAATATTCCATGGCGTAGAGTATACCTTACCGTCTCCTCCAAGTACCGAGCCAAAAGAAGCTGCTTTCGCCGTATCTGCAGAATCTGCAGAACCGCCATTAAGCATTGCGTCAATAATAACCTGTGGGTAAGGAATTTCTGTAGCTGAATCATCGGAGGTATCTATCTTGAGAATAGAACGAGCCCTGTGACCATGAGCATAGATACTTCCATTACCAGCTAAAGCTCCATACTTATATTTGTTGAAATATGTCTTCGTCTGAAGCATGCCCGGGAGACGCAGACTAAATAAATCGTTGTCGATTGGAGCGTTTCCTTTAATATAATCTGCTCCCCATGTTGATGTCTGTGTGGCTGTATCAACGATATTGATACGCGATGCTCCATACGGCATGCCGTATATCTTTCCATTATCACCAGCGACTCCACCTTCTAAAGAAGTGTAATGCTTAAGCGCTTTACCTAAATTTTCAGTAGCATAATTTACCCTAGTTATGAATATATCATCTGTTACAGGGTGTGTAGGTTGCGTTATGGAAGGCTCTAAAGAATCTGTATCAGTATTAACTACAATCCATTTTCCGACGTTTGTATTTTTGTATGTAGGTATATATACCCTATTATTAAAATAAGCTGGTCCGCGAGCCTGCGTAACAACTCCTTGCGTTCCTCCCGCTACTTGAGAGAAAATAGGAGGCGTTTGATTTGAATCAATAATTAATGGGGCAGAGGCTTGCTGTGGACCAAGATAAATTTTACCACTCGGAGCAATTGCTCCGCCAACAAATTTTGCTAATGAACCTTCTCGTGCGAATGAGGTAATGTCGTAGCGAGGTTGCGCGCCGCTAGAAAAATCTGTAGCTACTACGAAATTAGATGCATACGGTACTAGGTACAACTTACCATCATTGCCTTGAACGGCGCCGCGGTACATAATGTTATCGCCTACGGAAAGACTTCTTCCTAGAAAACTAACAATAAAGTCAGAAGATGTCTCAGTCGTATTATCAGGAGCTTCTGGTGGTGCACCAACGGAAGGGGCAACTACCGGAATTAAATCTGGCACTATAACTACGGGCGGATCATCAGCATTTGTATCGAATGTAGCATCAGGGTCTGCGAATAGATCTCTCGGTCTTACTACTGCTACTGAACCGGAGTCGGCGCGCGTTACAGGACCAATAAAAGGAGTATTAGGATTGAGGGTAGTAGCAGATGTATCACTTGTAGGGTTAATTTCCGGTACTATAACTACAGGTGGGTCATCGCCATTTGTATCGAATGTAGCATCCGGTACAAGTTGGTTTCTAGGTCTTACCACTGCTACAGAGTCTGCACGAGTAACAGATCCAACAAACCTAGTATTAGGATCAAGACTAGTAGTAGGTGAAAGAGTATTCTCTGGTGGAACTGTAGGAGAAGGGCTAGTCACGGTTGTGCTAGCACCAGATGGTAAGCCGCCGGCTGCTGGTGTTATATCTACAGAAGGGTCATCAGCATTAGTATCAAACGTAGCATCAGGAGCTGCTGGTATTACAAATACAGAAGGGTCATCAGCATTAGTATCAAACGTAGCATCTGGTGCACTTATAATTGTTGGAGTACTTGTAGTAGTAGAAGTAGTAGGCGCGAGAGTCGGTGCAAGTGTTGTAGTTACAGGAGCTAGGCTTGTAGTAGGCGGAAGAGTATTTTCCGGCGGGAAGGTAGTACTTGGTGGAGGCGTCGCCATTATACATATTTAATAGCGAGTCTTATTTATCTACTGATCAACTTCTATATCATAATCTAATAAAAATTGCTTATAGCTAACTTTATCTGCATCTTTAATCTCAACTTCCACGTCAATAAATTCAGCCCACTCTGCAGGAGTCTTTTTAGTAAATATCTTATCGTGGTTATCTCTATATATTTTATTAGGTGGTTCCGACTTAATAAACTTTCCAGTGATGTCGTTCTTCGCTACATTAATATTCCCAAAAGTTGCCATACATTATTGTATAATATATTCTCCTATACTCCAGCAATAATAATTATACCTTTAAAGATCCTTCCAATTAGTAATTATATCTGCAGGTGAGTTAGCCTCTAAGTTATTAGCAAGCTTCTGAATCAAAGGTCTCATCTCATCAAGCTCCTCTACAAGCCGTTGAGCATAACGAGCATCAGTCTGAGTAAAGTTTTTAACATCATTCATTAGTAAGGCTTCTTGTAAGTCTTGCATAAAGAAGAATGCATCTTTAACGTAATGACCGCTTACCATTCTACGAGCTTGCTTATCTTTTCTAGCTGCCATACCTAATTATATTATAGTTCCTACGCGCAAACGTTCTTACTAAAGTTCTTAACAGCACTACGTGCGCCCTTAGGGCAGAATCTATCCTTATTCTCTCTCCAAGTCTCAGCAGACATAATCTCAATCTCCGCGCCTACTTTACCAGTATAAACCATACGACCTTTCGGAGGTTCTACCGGATTCTCTCTAGCGCATCTAATACAGTTAGTAAAGCCAGCTTCTACTCGTCCAGGTCTAACCAAACTTCCACATTCGCAATATACTATCTTCATTACTCTTTTATTATATCTGAGTTCCTTTTGTAAAATCAACATAAATCATCTTAATTATAATAAATATTAGTATGAAGTTTACAAATATCACTTTAGCATCTGGTAAATCCGCCGCAGATCCAGAGCAAGGTCTGAGACGTCTTGAAGCATATTACGTTACAGGTAGTAGTTACGGAATAGGTACTGCGGCTAGTAATACTACTGTCAATACTGACTATTACATAGCTTGGAACGAATGGCCTACACTTAGTGGAAGTGATGCTAATGCATCAAACGATGTATCAACATCAGCATTATCTAGTATCGGTATTGATACATTAACTACACGAGGAAAAAATGGTACCTTACTTACCAAAGAGTCGCAAGGTTTAGACTGTGTAATTATAAGAAGAGAAGATAGAAAGGCTGTACGAATACAAATTACAGGTCAAGTAAGCGCTCATTACCGTACAGGTATATTCGCAAACGCTACTATAACAGAGGTAGATCCTGTTGATGGTCCATGGACTCCTGAATTAGCAAGACTTACCACACTTGGATATCTATAGGATAACTTAAACTTAAAACAAAAAAGCCGAGCTTAAGTTCGGCTTCTTTATTGTATACTGGTAAAGTCTTAATCCCAAGGAAGCGCGCATAACCCCTGAGTAGAAGATGGCTGTATTTCCTGCACTCTAGATGATAACTCTGAGAATCTAGATTGATATAACCAAGACGACTTGACAAAATCGACGCACTCAGCTTCAGTAAGGTCTTGAAACGCTGTATAGGAA
>JAAHTH010001653.1_pt1 | contig 18738 bp, 14 predicted proteins | sample 6116091 | NCBI WGS metagenome assembly JAAHTH01 (sample SAMN13939990, study PRJNA603662) | sponge metagenome | isolation source: marine sponge | host: Mycale hentscheli | place: New Zealand | collected 2006 | reverse complement strand
GAGACCGTATTGAATGTTAGAGCAGTTTGCGATCTCTTACGAATAGATTTTCTTCCAAAATCAAAAACGGTTGAGATCCCAACTAAAGGAACCCTCGAAAACACAAACTAGGTTTTCCGCGAATTCGGATTATTTGTGCGAGTCACGACGGAGCCCTTTTCGTAAAAAATAAATTGCAAAAAACGAACACATCATTTCATGAAAGAGAACCGTGAATTTTTTCAATAAGTCCGTCATTACAGTTTTGGTCACCGCTGTTTCGGTGATTCCTTTTGGAATCCAATCAGGCTTCGCTCAGGAAGCCGATGCTGCTCCGGATTTCACGATTGGTTCGAAAGCCCCCGACCTCGATATCGAGTTCTGGGTTAGCGATCGTAATGGCCTCCTCCCACACACAACAAAAATTGAAAAAGGGAGTGTGTATGTTGTTGAATTCTGGGCCACCTGGTGCGGACCGTGTATCGCGGCAATGCCCCACATCTCTGCTCTGCAAGACAAATATTCAGACGACAATGTCCAAATCATTAGCGTTAGCGATGAAGACATCGACACCGTCACTAATTTTCTCGAGCGTCCTGTAGCGGGCGACTCCGACGGCAAAACCTATGGCGATCTCACCAACAATTACTCTCTGACAGTTGACCCAGATAAATCGGTTTTCAAAGACTACTTTGCCGCGGCCAAACGAACCGGAATCCCATGTGCCTTCTTGATCGGAAAAACGGGGCAGGTGGAGTGGATCGGCCACCCGATGCAGCTTGACAAACCACTTGAAAAAGTTGTCGCAGGGGAGTGGGATCGCAAGGCCTTTGCGGTCCAGTTTAAGAAAGCGGAAGAGCAAAGAATGCTAAGCCAAAAATTAGGTTTTGCGATGCGAAAAATTCGTGGAGAAATGAACAGCGGCAACCCGGAAAAAGCACTTCAACTGATGGATACTCTCATGGACGATGCGGAGTTTAAGTCCATGAAAAAGCAACTGACGATGTCACGTATGGGAATTCTAATTTCCGGCAATCTGCCCGAAGCCCCCAGTGAATTAGAAAAATTTACAAACCAGAATAAAGATGATGCGATGGCGCTCAACAGCATCGCCTGGGGCATCTATGAGAAGCACGAGAAGAGAAATGATGTAAGCCCGGAAATCCTGCAGCAGGCTAAAAAAACCGCCGAAGCAGCGGTCAAAGCTGATCCGGATAACGGTGCGATCCTCGACACACTCGCGCATTTCATTTACGTCGTCGATGGCAATCTCGACAAAGCGATCGAAGTTCAACAGAAAGCCATCGCGAATGGCGGTCCACAGAAAAATGAACTCATGGCCTTTATGAAGCAACTCCAGGAAGAGAAAAAGACGGGCAAAAAACCCAAGAAATCAAAGCAAACTTTTGATTTCTAAATTAACAACGAAAAGAATTAGAATCCCATTAAGAACAGACTTTAGCCGAACCACATTTTGCCAGTCCGCCCCCGGGCTGGCTTTTGGCATCCCAATAAAAATCTGTCTCTCGCCTAAATTTTAGTTCCATCCGAACCACGGCAGATCCCAATCGACGAAATGCAGACGATCTTTCAGTTCAAATGCGAGTTAGTTGAGATCCAGGACAGAGCGTGATAAGTTGAAGTCCTTACGATTACATACGCCAGAAAGCACTATTTGATGAATTCCAGAGCCCCACACCGACTGACTCAAGTCCTGAACGTTTCTTTGTTAGCCTTCCTGCTTTTAGCGGCCCACGTATCGCGAAGTGATGCTCAAGAGAAATCAGTTCCTCAATTTAAAGACGGTGAAGCTCAGATAGTCGAAGGATTTAAAAATCCGGAAGACTGGATCACCCACGATTTGTGGGTTGAGACTGATTTTGATTCCGATCAGGATGGTGCACCCGACCGAATGCATGTCTCGGTGACTCGGCAGAAACAGACCGAAACTGAGGGGCTGAAAGTTCCAGTAGTGTACGTCACCAGCCCTTATTTTGCGGGTGTGAGTTCAACTTCTAAAGAGTTCATGTGGGATCCGAACCATGAACTTGGAGAGGTGCCGCCCGAGCGCAATAATCCACCGCAGATTACCACGAAAACTCAACGCCCCTTCATCAGCCAATCTCACCATAGAGCTTGGGTGCCCAGAGGCTTTGCGGTTGTTCACTCCTGCTCACCTGGAACAGGACTTTCGCAGGGATGCCCAACTGTTGGCGGGATCAATGAATCACTAGCTCCCAAAGCCGTAGTCGATTGGCTATGCGGGCGTGCCAAAGGGTACACCACTCCAGATGGTTCAGACGAGGTACTCGCGGACTGGTGTACCGGTAAGGTTGGGATGACCGGAACCTCGTACAACGGCACACTCCCAATTGCCGCAGCGACGACAGGTGTGGAAGGACTCGAGGCCATTATTCCAATTGCTCCCAACACTTCGTACTACCATTACTACCGCGCCAATGGACTTGTCCGGCACCCCGGTGGTTACATGGGGGAGGACATCGATGTGCTCTACAACTTCATTCATAGCGGCGACCCAGAGAAACGCGAACATTGTGACTGTGAAATTCGCGATAAAGAAATGGCGAATAACCAAGATCGACTAACTGGAGACTACAACGATTTCTGGGCGGGTCGAGACTACGCCAATGCACTTGACCATTACAAAGCCGCAACCCTCATGGCACACGGTTTTAACGACTGGAATGTGATGCCAAGCCACACCATTCGCATCCATGAAAAACTAAAAGAGAAAGGCGTGCCCCTGCAAACCTACCTCCACCAAGGAGGACATCGTGGCTATGTACCAATGAAATTGATGAACCGCTGGTTTACTCGCTACCTTCATGGAATTGAAAACGACGTCGAAAAAGATGCAAAGGCCTGGGTCGTTCGCGAAGATGCACGACCCCAAAACCCCACGCCTTATGCCGACTATCCCAACCCCGACGCCGCTCCGGTGTTACTTGAACTGGGCAAGGGTGGAGTGACCACCGGTTCACTGGAGATCGCTGGCAATACAAAATCTCAAGCTGAAGAAACGCTGGTTGACGATGTTCAGTTTAGTGGCAAACAACTAGCTCAATCAGCGGAATCAAAAAATCGGTTGCTTTATGCGACTCCAGCACTCAAAGAGTCGGTTCATCTTTCGGGAACCTCCACATTGAAAATTAAGCTCGCCTCGAACAAACCAGCGGCCAACCTTTCCGTCTGGTTAGTCTCGCTTCCCTTCAGTGATTCCTCCAAACTCAATGACAACATCATTACCCGGGGATGGGCCGATCCTCAAAACAACGTCTCGATGACCGAAAGTGCACCGTTAGAGCCAGGCAAATTTTACGAACTCAGTTTTGAACTTGAGCCAGACGATCAAGTTATTCCTGCTGGACAGAAGATTGGATTGATGATCTTCTCAAGCGACCGGGATTTTACCCTTTGGCCTGACTCTGGTACCGAATTGACGGTCGATCTAAGCGGCACCAAGCTCGAAATTCCCGTTGTCGGCGGCCCTGCAGCTTTTGGGAAAGCGGTTTCAGACTAAAGCAATCCCAGTATTTCCTTCCTACGTGAGCTGACTCACCGTTCCCTTATTTGTTCGGTTGCTAGCTTTGATATGCGCCGGTTTAGCGTTAAGGGATAAAAACCGGCCAATCTGGGGGTGATTTCGGATCCACAGTCGTAAAGTTTGTAGCGATCAATCGTAAAATCGTTATTACTCGGATAAATAAGGTAAAATGCTGTAGGTTCCATCTCTGCTTATTTCTAGCCGAAAAGATAATAAGGGCAGGGACGGTCTTTCCGACTCTCCCCCCCACTTGAAACTAAAGCAGTAAGATTTTCCGTCGTACCGGGATCAAGATTCTGATGTTAAAGGTCAGTCAACACTCAACTCATTCAACAAGGCCAACCGATCGATCCGGGTTGTCGCTGCTGGAGCTGTTGGTTGTCCTGACAATTTTGATCGCCTTGGGCGGGATCGTTGTCTCAACTTTACCCGGCATGCTCAAGAGGACTCAGGTCGCTACCGCTGCTTCCAATATTCCTGAGATTGACGCCACGATTCGACGAACTTCCTTACTTTCCCAAGGTAAAATTGGAAACCGTTTTGATGCTCTAGTCGCGGGATCCGATTCTCTCGACGGCAACATCCCAACCTATATTGGCGGAGCAGAGATTTTTGAAACAACCAACCTGAGTGTTGCCGACGTTGGTGCGCTGCGGGAAATCGGGATTACCGAACTGGTACCGGCAGCTGCGGAAACAATCAATGCCACCTACAATTCCCACGATCAAACTCCCGTAGAAATTGGGTCTGACTCGAACGTTTGTAGTTTGAGCGACGACTCCGCCACAACCATTCTTCCGCAAGACTGGAATTTAGAACCGGCGGAGAATGCCAAATACATCGTGATTGGATTAGGAGAGCAGTGCTCGATGGTAGGTGCCGGTGCACGGGCGGCTTTCTCAGAGAGCCCCGTCCACTTTTCAGATAGCCGCGAACAAAGTCCTGACGAGATGTACTCCCGCTACTTATTGCTAGTCGAAATCAGATCTGTTGACGAACTTAAATCGGTTGCTCGCTATGTCGGAGCAGCGATTCCCGGACGAGATGGAATTCACAGTGTCTCCAAGGAACTGGAGGATTATTACACGGATTAAACTTTCAATAGTTGTTCGTGCCGGTAACAAATCATGGTCTACATCAACACACGAAAAAACCAAATGAACCCTCAGGCAACGCCGTTGAGACTCTCTCGCAACCGCGGCTCGCTGCGTTGTCTGAATCAGCGCGGTTTGACTCTTCTCGAATTGTTAGTCGTGCTGGTGATTTTAATTGCTACGGCTTTGATCATTTTCCCTTCGTTCAACAACATTGATATCGTTTCTCCCACTGGAGAATCCAATAGCCCCGTTGAGATTGCAACGCAGGCCACACTGAACACAGTTCGGGAGGCAATGGCCGGAGAAGATGGTGTCATTGAGTCACTGTCCCACAAAACAAATGCACTTCCTCGGGAAATCAACGATCTGCTCAAAGAAGACGCCCCAGCCCATATGGAAGAAGCAGCCCCTGAACTCAAGAATTACGATCCGGTTAACAAGATCGGCTGGCATGGTCCCTACGTGCATGCGACCGGCCGTAACGAAACAGGCGAACCAACGATCGTAGACGGCTGGGGAAATGAGCTCGAGTTACAAGTTGATTTCGACCAGGACGGGACGATCAATCAAACAGAATCAAAGTTCATTCGTGTGGTTTCAGCAGGCCCAAATGGAGAAATTGAAACGCCGGATGACATCGCGAATATGAAACCGGGTGAGAATGAAGTCAGTGAACTGACTCTTTCGGAATGCGGAGACGATTTGGTGATGTTTCTTCGTTATCCTGACAATCGAAAGTGATTCCGAGACGCCACGCCCGGTTTCACGAGGCCGGCTTGTACGCCGCCTGCCTAGCAAAAACCGAGGACAATTCAGATGGCACGCATTTGCCCAGCCAAATTTAGCCGGCGTTCACCGCACCAGCGAATCCGAGCCGGCTTAACTCTCCTCGAGTTAATGGTCGTTCTGGTGATTCTGGCCATTGTCGCAACTGTCGCTGTTCAGTCGCTGCAACCTCAGGTCGACAGTCAGAGATTCGAATCCGCCGCCAGTTTGCTAGAAGAAATCAAAACAGCAACACTCGGACCTGCCCAAAAATTTCAGCTTGATGGTACACCGATCGTCTCAGGATTCGTCGCCGACGTTGGACGGTTTCCACGAATAGAAACCAGTGATGAAGACGTTGAAGATTTACTTCCGCTAACTGAATTATGGTCCAACGAAAACCAGCTCGCAATTCAGTTCCCCTTCCAGTTTCGCCCCGGTCCGACACAGCCAGTAGACTACTCGACCATTCGGCTCCCATGCGGCTGGAGAGGTCCCTACCTGCAACTTCCGATCGGCACCCAAAGCCTCGTCGACCCGTGGGGACGCCCGCTTGAAACGGTCGTGAACGAGATGGGAACGCTCGAAAAATTACAAATAACGGTTCCGTTATCTAATAATCAAACCGAACCTCAAGTGCTGTCAGCGAATTTGTCAGGCGGAAAAGTTGAGGTAACCGGCAAAGTCCTCCTCGATCGGCCCGAAAGTGCTACCGTTCGGATTGCATTGTTAACCCCCGACCCCAATTCCTCCTTGACGTCGCTCACCGTATTTGACGATGAAGACAAACAGCCGGGATCATTTTTATTTAGTCGCGTCCCGGTCGGTTTTCGAGCACTGGTCGCTGACGTGAACGGAAAACGTCAAATTAAATACTTGCAAGTCACCCCCAGTGGGGCACCTGTCGTTTTTGATTTCCAATCACGTGCGTCCGCCATTAACGAATAGTACGCCCTAAATAAACCCACGCTTTGAAACCAGACTCACTTCATCCATCAAACGCAGCAACCAGAGTCCAAAACCTAAACGTATCCTTGACTCGCTGTTTTTTTTTGCACTGCAATGGCCAAACGATCTGACATTTCGATTCTGCTTTTCTTCGATCGACAGATGGTGCGCGCTGATTTTGGCAAAGACCTCTCCAAACCAAACTTTTTTCTTCGGGAAACAGTCGATGTCGAGTCAACTCTATATGAATCCATCATTCAGGTCACCCAAAATCAACCGCGACTTGGCAATCGGACGCTGGTGCTCTCTGCTGACGTCTGGTCCCAAATCGTACTGCTCCCGAAATTGAGCGTTAGCGGGATCGAGCCCAGTGATTTACAGGAAGTCCTGAAGTTTGAAGCGGAAACTCTGTCGGGCATCGACATCGATGAAATCTCACTTGCCTCAACCGATCTCGGTGCCGAAGACGACTATGAAAAATTCTGGGTCAGTGCGATCAGAAATGCTGATTTGGATGCAATTAACGAACATCTGGAATCTCTTGGCTGCCACGATACGCTGATCGCACATCCTTCCGGTTTCGCTGCCCACAATGAAAAACGAAGTAATCGCCTGACACTTGAGGTTTGGGAAGATCTGGTTTTCCACCTCACTGAAAATTCCACGCGACTCGAACAAGTCAAACAATTATCGATCGAACCGCTGGTTTCGAACGAACCGATCCTCACTGGCAGTCAAAACATCGAGTGGAACGAGGGAAGTGCGACCTTTGAGCATCTGACAGATGACGCAACGGCCAAACATTGGGCCGGTATCGTTGCTGGCAACTACCGCAAACGCCTCGACTCAATTCTCGCACCTCGGCTTAGACATTTTGACCGCTCACCCGCACGGCCAATCCGACATATTTTTTCGGGGGTTATTGCCCTGCTTGTGATTGGGTTTTGTTTTTGGCATGGGCAGTTTATCCAAAAATACAACGAGGATTTACAAACCAAAATCTCAGAAATAGAAGCCCCCGCTGCCCAGAAAAAAAAGAATGATGCCCAACTCATTCAAATTTTGGAAAAACGTGCAGAGGTCGAAACAGCTGTCACGGCTCTTGGAGATGATCTGAAACGCATCACCTTTTTTCTTGAAAGTCAAAACAATCGATTCGCAATTTTACTGGAATTGCTCATCGAAATGCGGACTGAAGACCTCGTAATCGAGCAGGTGGAAGGCACTGAAGAGGGCATTCTCATTTCCGGAGTTTCGCTCAATGGCGAAGCAGCTCAAGGGCTCGCCAAAAGTCTCCGGGAACGCGCTGTCGAACTTGGCTGGGCAGTCAACCCTGCGCGTCAGGAAGGTCAACAAAAACTAACCACAGGCGGCCCCTGGAACTACCAAATTTTATTAGCAGAAACGGGGCCATTCGAATCCGCAGTCCAGCCTCGAAAAAAGAATTGAACAACTAACTAATCCTGCCGCATTTATCGGTAGCGGTCTCCAGCAAGAAAAAAACTATTCTCCAGCCCTAATAAATTTTCATGGCAATCACCCCACTCAAAGATAATTCGAAACGAGAACGGTTTCTCTTGATGCTGTTTCCGGCTGCTTTGATTTTGGCGGTCTACTCCGTTGTTTTCGCAATCCCCTTGCGCCAGGAAAAATCAAAAATTGAGGCTGAATACAAGACGGCAATGCAAGCGAGTGTTTCTGAAGATGCCGCTCAGCTTTCAAAACAATACCTCGAGAATGAAAAAGAAAGCCTGGAAAGACTGAGAACAAGAGAATCCGACTCAAAAGAACAGATTCGAGAATTGAGCCAAAGCTGGAGAAGCCGAAAGTCTCGACTCGACACCTTTGAGAAAATCACCGAATTGATGCGTGACTACAATCTCTCAATCGTCTCACAAGGCGGCACCGAAAGCATGACCGTCTCCTCGTACATGCGTGATCTATTTGAAATGATGAACGAACAAGCCATTCAGGAACCGGTCGAATTCTGGCCCGTAGAAGTCAAAGGTGCTTTTTTTGACGTGTTGAAATTTCTGACTAATGTCAACACAGACGCCAAAAGCATCATCCCCGTTTCAATTACAATGAAGCCGGATCCGGAAAACAAGACGCAAAAAACCTGGACGATCGTTTTCGTTATTTAACAATTAAAAACCGGATCCTGGAGCGGCCAATTTGCCTATCGTTGGAAGAGAACAATGAATCCTCACAACTCATTCCCTGAATTCATGAACGTAATTTTAGTGCGTTCAATAGAGTCCAACGTCTCCGACATTCACTGCTCGGTAGGGGAACCGATCCATTTCCGGGTCGATGGTCAGCTTAACAAAATAGACTTCCCACAGCTTGAACAAAATCAATTCTCTTCACAGCTGGCAGAGGAGTTTTCAAATTCAATACTCACTGAATCTCAGCAGGCTCAACTTGCCTCACGAGGTTCGGTTGATGGTGCATTTTCCATCGACAGCGATCATCGATTTCGTTTCAATATCTACCGTCGGCAAGGGCAGACTTCATTTTCCTTCCGCAGGCTATCCAACGCAATCCCCTCGCTTGAACAACTTGGATTAAACCCGAGGCTTTACGACAAATGCGCGATTCAAGACGGTTTAGTTCTCGTGGTTGGGCCGACAGGTTCAGGAAAAAGTACGACCATCGCTTCCTTAATCGATCGAATCAATACCCAGCGAGCGAGTCACATTATCACGCTCGAAGATCCAATTGAGTTCATCCACACATCGCAAAAGGCACTGGTCAATCAGCGACAAGTTGGCGTAGATGTCGATAACTTCCACCAGGCATTGGTCGATTCAATGCGTCAAGATCCAGATATTATTTTAGTCGGAGAATTAAGAGACGTAGAAACCATCCGCACAGCAATTACTGCTGCTGAAACTGGACACCTCGTGTTCGCTTCCCTCCACGCTGGCGATTGCAAGACTGCGATCGAACGCTTGGTCAGCGCGTACCCGGCTGAAGAACAAGAGCTCGCTCAGAGATTGGTCGCAACGGTTCTGAGAACGATCGTTGTCCAACATCTCTTACCTCGCCTTGCCGATAAAAACCAAACTCCTGATCCAGCAGCAATTTCACAACGCGTGCTTGCGAGCGAGGTCTTGCACGCCAACCAGGCAATTTCAAATTTGATTGCTAACGGCAACTTGAATCAACTCTCTTCGATCATTCAAAACAGCAACGAAGAAGGGATGTGGACTCTCGACGACAGCCTCGCACGATTGTGGCGACAACGTCTGATTTCGGAACGAACTGCTTTCGGACTCGCACGAAACCCAGAAATTCTGTCACAGATCTCACTACGCACTCGAGCTTGAACGATCCCCCATGTCCGACATTGGTAATAACACCGAACTACTCAATATGGATCAAGTCAAAATTGATCCGGTTTGGGCATTGCGCATACCCGCTAACCTTGCGACGCGACGGCAGGTACTACCGTTTACATTACAAAATGACCGAGTCTTGATTGCTTGCAAAGACCTCAACGATGAGCAGAGCATTCAGGCGGTCAGACGCTACATCTCTCATCCAGTCGATGTCGTCGCCGCTGACCCCGAGACACTATTCGAAGCAATTCAACGAATCTTTCAGGATACCGTCAGGTGGAATGGAAACCAAAGTGAACCGGTGCGAATTCAATTTACCGGCACCCAGGTTGACCCCGAGTCTGAAAACATCGTTGCCGTTGGCGACGAAATCTTTCACGCCGCGCTGATTCGACAGGCGACCGACATCCACATCGAACCTTCTTCAGCCGACCTTCGGATTCGCCTCCGCGTAGACGGATTGCTCGATGACTACCGCCAGTTTCCTTTAGCTGTCCATCAACCACTCCTTTCTCGACTAAAAGTGATGTCAGGCATGGACATTGCCGAACGCCGGGCACCGCAGGACGGACGCTTCACGCTCAGTTCGGACCATAATAGCGAAATTGACATCCGCACCGCGACGATCCCGACAAAACACGGGGAGCGCATGACGCTACGTCTACTGGCAACGCAAACTCAAGACTTGACCCTCGGTCGTTTGGGAATGTCTTCGCCAGACCTCGCTCAGTTTGAACGGGTAATCGACCGACCCAATGGGCTGATTTTAATGACAGGGCCGACCGGTTGCGGAAAAAGCACAACACTCTACGGAGCAATTCGGTCTCTGATTAATCGAAAATCGCTCAACGTGATTACGATCGAAGATCCGGTCGAGTACGTCATTGATGGAATCTCACAGGTTGAAGTCGACGCAAATGATAAGGTTAGTTTTCACAAAGCTCTCCGAAGTTCTCTGCGACACGACCCCGATGTCTTAATGATCGGTGAGATTCGAGATGAAGAAACCGCAGAAACTGCCATTCGGGCGGCACTAACCGGGCATCTCGTGTTCACCACGCTTCACGCTAATTCTGCAGTAGGCGCTATTACACGCCTTGCCGACATGGGAATCAAACCATTCTTGATCGGAGCGGTTTCCCGAATGTTTGCCGCCCAACGGCTCGTGAGAAAGCTCTGTCAAAAATGCAAACTGGCTTACGAAATGCCGGAAGCCGAAGCGATCTCACTTGCTTGCCCCGAGCTAACCGGCACCACCGTCTACCGCGCCGGGGGCTGTCGCTATTGTGCGGGCACTGGATTCATGGGACGCATCGGACTGTTTGAGTTCATTGTCTACGACCAAGAGATGGCTCGCGTTGTCGCGAGTCGACCAGACGAAACTTACATTCAGAAATTATTAAACGAAAGACAGCTGCCCGATTTGATGGACGACAGCATCGCAAAGCTGACCCAGGGACTGACCTCCGTCCAACAAATTGCCACCGTCATTAGCCCTTACTAGGACCATGCCAGAATTTCGTTACAAAGCAAGAGACGCGACTGGCGGACCGCGTGTCGGAGTGGTCGATGCCACCAGTCGCTCGGCAGCAGCGTCCCTTCTTCGAAGTCGTGGGCTGATCGTGATCGGCGTTGCTCCCGTCAGCGAGCCGGTGGAATCGAATCTTAAATTAGACCTTTCTCAATACCTTCCCCCGCGGGCTGTCGACGTCGAACTCAGCCTCCAGCAACTCTCGATGATGCTCAAAGGGGGCATGCCGCTACTCTCAGGTCTCATCGCCTTGACAGATGAAGCACCTCGCAAGTCTCTCGGGAAAATTTGGAAGTTGATCGTCAACAATATCCAATCAGGCGACAGCCTCTCTCAAGCAATGAGTAAACACCGCTGTTTTCCTGAATTCACAATTCAACTGATTCGGGTAGGTGAAAGAACAGGTGAACTCCCGCCTGTCCTGGAAAGAGCAGTAACGACCATGCGCTCGCGAAGACGTGGAATCCAGGAATTCTCTTCAGCCTTAGTTTACCCACTGTTGGTCCTGCTTATTGCCGTAGGCGTTACGGCGTATATGGTTGTCTACCTCATCCCGCGACTGGAAATCTACCTCCAAAGCCTTGGGAAAAATATGCCGGCAATGACTCAACGATTGGTCGATACCTCGAGTTTCATGAGACAGTATTATCCGCTTGTCGGAATCATTCTTATTGGCATCGCAGTTTTTTCTATCACGGCCTATCGCTCCAAGGAGGGTAGGATGTGGATCGACCGGAACGCACTGCGAATTCCAATTGTTGGAACACTCTTTAAACTGTGTGAAACCTCAACGTTTGCGAGAAGTTTGAGCGTTATGCTCGAAAGTGGGATCACACTGATTGATGGGTTGGGAACGGTTGAAAAACTATTGTACAATCGTTTTACTGCAAAAACCGTCAACAACGCGCGGGCATCGATCATTCAAGGTGGAAATTTCGCCGATGCAATCGATATAGGTAACGCTTTTGCACCGATGTTGAAAAAAATGGTCTCGGTCGGACAACAGTCTGGAGACCTCAAAGGGGTTCTGGAAGAGGTGGCTGAATTTCACGAAGCTCAATTTCATACATCAATTAAAAGACTGAACTCGATTTTGACTCCGCTGCTAACCATTGGAATCGGCGGAGTTGTTGGCTATGTCTACATCTCATTCTTTGTAGCTCTGCTGGCTGCCGGCAATTAACCCCGGCATCCGCTAGAACAAAGCACACATTTACTAACCCGACACTTTAACTGAAAGCACATCATGAATAATTCAAAATCGATGTTCCTCGTGCTTTCCATGATCGGGTTGATTGGGTTCGCTTTACCAACGCCTTCTGCGGACGCCCAGGAGAAACAGGATCCCACCGCGCCTTCCACAGTGATCGAACAAACACTTTCAAAAATTCGAGATGTCGAAAAACTTGACACGTTCGTCCAACAGAATGCAGCGCTTGTTCAAGAAAACAAAAAACTTAAAGCTGAAATTGCTAGCATTCAAAAGCAGATTGCTAAGCTAACAAAAGACTTGGAATTACAGACGGTCAATTTACGGAAGCAATTGCTGCAAATGCCTACGTTTAACGTCCAATCCAAGATTATCAATGGAAACCGCAGTGCTGCGATTCTAAAATCTAAAGACACAATAATTAGAATTCGCAACAGTACACAGCTATCGGTGCCAGTCTCCGATGGGGTTTGGGTCTTGATGCATGTCAAGAATATCTCTAAAGAAATGATCGAGTTGTACTTTCCAGAGCTGGAACGTACCGTTTATTTGTACGATTAACCCCCCCAATCTGTCCAATTCACGACACAGGCATTGTTCTGGCCTCGGTGGATTTGGAGAAACCATGACACGGATGTTACCGAACGCTTGGGCGCTCGCATTTCGCTGCTCGCTCCTGCTCCTGACTGCACTCTTATTTTCCGCTGGCCTGGCGGACGGTCGAAGTTTGCATGCGCAGGTTCAAAATCCAACTCCAAACGCACCCACCCCGATTATTCAGGAAGCACCGCCAGTTACTCCGGCGGTCGATCCTAACAATCTAGATCCTCTCATTGACACCGACGATCCTCTCTTAATGTCGTTTTCAGATCGCTTAGTCATTCCTGACGAGACGATTGAGATGATCGATTTTCGAGATCAAGAACTCGGCGAGGCCATGCGGCTTTTTTCTGAACAATCCGGGATTAACATCGTTCCCTCGACCGACGCCAACAAGATTAAGATCAATCTTTTTCTCCGCGACGTCAAAGCGATGGACGTTTTAGAGAACCTCACCAAAACTCACGATTTATATTATCGCATTGATGAAAAATCCGGAGTCATCCGGATTCACACCACCGAAGAGTATGAGGAAAACCTAGCCAGTTTTCGAGATGAGCAAACCCATGTTTTCACTCTACTATATCCCAACCCCGTTGACGCCGCTGTGGCAATCCGGGACCTGTTTGGCGATCGAGTCGTCCTTAACTTTGGCGTCGGCGACCAGGATTCCGTACTTGATCTCGTACACCGACTCAATCGGTTTGATTTAGTTGACAGCCGCAACCTTGGCCTCGGTTCGTTCCAGGGCCAGACTTATGGTGGCCGCTCATTTAATTCGCTCAATGGCATGGGGGGATTTAGTACAAATCCAGCGTACCGCAACAGTCGCAATCGAGCGATTGATGAAACTGAGCCGTTGAGTAATTTGTCTTCCGATGAAATTCAGCAACTTATCGACGCAATTAACGAAAGATCAACACGCTCCGAGCTTCCAGAGAACCTCGACGACCCCATTTCAAAACTGCTCAAAGAGCGGCAAGCGACGATTTATGTAACGGTCGTTCGTAGAAACAATCAAGTCGTGGTTCGCACCGGTGACGATGCGACGATGAAACAGATCGAAACTCTGATTCAGAGCCTCGACGTCCCCACGCCGTTAGTATTGCTCGAGCTCAAGGTTATGAGAATTCTTCTCGACGATGAATTCCGGAGTGTATTTGACTACCAGTATTCTGACGGATCGACCACTGCCGGCAGCTTTACAACGGGGGACATTTTACCAACTCCGTCTGATAAATTTGCTGGCGACGCAAGAAAAATTGCTTCGATGATTCCCGGGGGATCTGTCTTAAATCAAGGTGATTTTACATTTCAGGTTGTCAGCAACAACTTCCGCGCCAGGATGCAATTACTTGAAGACGATAACCGAGTCACCATTCTAAACTCCCCGTTACTGTTAACCGCCAATAACGAAGTCAGTCGAATTTTTATCGGTGAGACAATTCCATTGACCATTGGTTTCAGTCCCACACAAATTGTGGGCACCTCGGCCACGAGTTCCAACACCATCGCGGGGACCCCGATCACAGAATTACGCGATATTGGACAGTCACTTTTGATTACTCCCAGCATTAATGCTGACCGCACCGTCACCTTGCGGGTCGTTCAAGAAAATGCTCAACGAGTCGTGGACGGTGGAAAAATCCCGGTACTCGGGCTCACTAACTCTACGCAAGAATTTGTCGTCGATACAGTCACCCGAAGCACCGTTAGTGGCACGGTAGTCGCAAAAGACGGTTTGGCAGTTGTAATGGGTGGACTGATTGAAGACGAAATCTCCGATCAGCGCCAGAAAGTACCCGGTCTGGGAAAACTGCCAGTCTTCGGTTTCTTTTTCAGGAAGCAAAACACCAGTCGCATTCGGCGTGAATTGGTTGTCATGATTAGACCCTATGTGTTCAACACTCCTTCTGAGTCTGCTGCCATCAGTCAAGATTTATTGAGGCAACTGAGCGTGCACCCCAGTGCCTTAAATGGAGAGGCAACGCTTTCAACTTTTTCACCGAATGAAGTTCTTCAGACCGAACTTGACGACTGTGGGTTACATAAATTTTTTAAATTCCACAACATCGTGCCGCAAGCTTACTAAGGTTTTTCAATCCTTTACCCGTAATATCAATTTTGATTGCTCGCCCATTGAATAACACCCACCTCCACGTTCGACTCAATTCTCTCGGCAGGGCCTTCGCTCTTCGCTTCGGGGGAATACTGTGTCTTCTCATTGGAATTGGATTGAGCGGATGTTCGCTCTTCAACGTTGATTCAGAAACCCCTGATACAGACTTATTAAAAAAAACAATTTTAGAAACCGATGAGGTTCCTTCACCGAACAAGCAGTATGATTCATCCGGAAAACCTATCCCGGAAAAACTCAAACTTGCCGGAGGCCTTGCCCTTGGAGATACCGGAAACCTCGCTTTTACCGGGGAATCTCTGAGCGTTGTCGTCAAGGAAATGATTGAATCGGAGCGTTGGAACTCGCTCCGCAATATAGCCATTCTTTACCCCGATATTGCCACAAAAATAATGTGGGGAGAAGGCTCCAACCAACTCTCCTCCAGTCAGCGAGAGGTCCTCGCCCGGGCACTCGATTTACAATGGACCAAGGGAGAGCAGGACACTTGGCAGTCATTCGTCCAACAGCAATACAACCAGGGGAATGCGGGAAACTACCTCGAAAACAGAAACCGCTTTCTTGCGTTTCTGCAAGTCAACGATACCAAATCAGCCTTCTCTCTTCAGTTGTCCAAGACCGCAAAGAAAAGCAACTCACAAATCGCAGAAGCAGAATCCTTGCGGCTCGAAGGAATCGCTTACTTGATGAACGAGGATTACGAAAACAGTATCAAGTGCTTGAGTCGAGCCCGAACTCTCCAGGAACAAACCCAGCCGATTCAGGCAGCTCACACTGGACTTCTACTTGGAGAGGCCTTTCGCCATGCTGAGCAATTAGAACAATGGCAAGCAAGTTGGCTCACAGCGATTGAGCTTCAGAGTAGTTTTGCCGTTGATGGCAATCTCAAAGATCCAGCTTTTTGGAGCAAGGCAGCGTTCCTAAGGCCCGTCTCGACCCAATGGCCGGCAGAAGTGATTGGACGCCTAGAACATTCCTTAAGAAACGAAAATCTTGAATTTGGTTTTAGCGAATCTTCGATCGACGAAGCAGTTGTCTGGGCGACGATCGGTATCCAAAGCCTGAAACGCCATGAATCTCAAAACTCAATTCTAGCGTTTAAGAAATCAGAAGCACTGATCAATGGCGTTTCGCTCCGAGAAGAACTACAAATGCAACAGGCGCTCGCCATGATCGATGGAGGCCAACAAGGACCTGCATCAGCCATTCTTCTTAGGCTTGGATCTCAACCGTCGCTGTTGGGAGATCGTGCCAAAGCAATTCTCGCAACGCTTAAATTACAAAATGGCAGCATCGCACAAGGCATGAATCTACTCCAGTCAGCCATCAAAACTTCCAGCCAGTGGCCAGTTCACGAACGGCTACGTGCTCAAGCGGATTACGGATTGGCCTATTTGATGCGTGGGCGGGAAGAGCAGGGGATTAGCTTGCTAAATTACGTTTACGATGAATTTCTAAAATTACAAAGCTATGAAGATGCCTCGCAATGCCTCGCCAACATCGCAACCTACTATGAAAAGACTGACCAAAAGGCGAAACACCGAATTGCTCTAAAAAAATTACAGTCTTTCGAAATCAGATAGAGTCAAGCAAGCGTTTTCGCTTTCTCGGCCGCCTGGCGTTTTTTCTTCTTTCTTCGCTTAACTCCAATCGGCAACCACCACAGGTAAACGCCTGTGAACCATAACCCAAGCAAAACCAGGCCGTTAGGAAAGAAAACCCACAGCTTTGCCGCATCGCTGAAGAAAGATCCATCGTGAAGACTTTCGATAAAATCAGAACGGCGATAATTCACCGCCCGCACCTCGGAAGTCTGAATATCGACTTGAACCTCCCACCGGTTTTTACACTGAACCTTGGCGATTCCTTTACTGGGACGAACGTCGATGCGGTCGATGTCATCCCAACTCAAAACGTCAGATTGCGGAACCGAAACTACCGATTGAAGTAAGCGATCCCATTCTACTTCGGGAATTCGACCAACTCCTTTAACCGTTGCCGGCTGCACCCAGGTAGACTGTTTTTTGATTTGGAGCAACAATCCTGAACCAATAACCAGCAGTAGCGGCAAGCAAGTTAACACCGCTCCCCAGCGATGTAATTTTCGGGACCAGCGATTCCAGGAAATGGGCATATGGGAAAACGCTCAACAACAAATCACAGAAATCGTAATCAGTACCAGATCAATTTAAAATTGGAACAGCAACAGTCCGTCTCCACGACAGCTTGTTTACCGACTCCCAATTCGCAATTTTTCTAGATCCGCTTCAAGTCTCTGACGGGTTTTTTCAACGGTTGAAATCTGGCTTTTCAATTCTTTTAGATCTGTCCCATAAACGGCTTTCTTTTCTTCAATAACCTTCAGGCGTTTTTTCAGATCAGAAATTGATTTATTTAATTCTTCAACCCGGGCTCTTTCCTGATTGTATTTCTGCTCAAGCACGGTTTTTTTATTTGGGAGGTGCGAATACTTTTCATCCATCTCCGTCAGCTCTTGAGAGATGCTTTTAATCTCCGCTTGGTTTACTTTCTCCGGTGCCTTGTCGCCAGTCTTGAGGTCTTCGATAACGTCACGTATCTCGTTGACTGGCAGTGCTAAACTAGACACTCGACCCGCCCTCGCTATATTGATCCCGACGATATTTCCCGAGAGATCAACGATTGGGCCTCCACACGTCTTAGAAGTTAACATTGAGTCGTGCTGGAATGCCATTGGAAATTTCTTTCGCCGGCGACTCAGAACACTTCCCATGCTATTTTGCATGTTGCTACGCTTACTGTTGGGTGAGAGCTTATCCTGTTCACCAAGGCTCAAACGCAACTCCATTTCCTTTTCACCACGAAAAATACCGAGCGTCACACGATCATTCACATCGTATTGGCCGATCGCATCACGAACGCCGATGATATCTTTAATCTCAAGATCATCGATCTTGAAAATAACATCGTTCACCCAAACATCTGCAAAATCGGCGGGTGAACCCGGTATTACAGATTTGATGCGGACACCTTTGTTATCCTCAACATCTTCCATCATGATTCCAATAAACGGTTTCGAAGAGGGAATTTCCCGAGCGTCAACGCTGACGACACCAATCGTCGCCTTTCCTTCTCCACCCGCTTTGGGCGTAGCCAACCATCGTCCTGTCTGCGGAGCCGGGTCGTTGCTCCATTGTCCAACAGGCAAATCAGTCGCTTCAATTTTAAGAAGTGCGAGATCTGTTGGCTTATCAATACCAATTACTTTAGCAGCCAAAACTTTTCCATCCGGCATCTCAACACCTAATTTACCCCGCAACTCGCTCGCCTTGGTAAGAACGAGGCCATCGGCATCAACCACAGTCCCCAAAGCGACTTGTCGCGTACCCGAAACGACCTGAACAGTAGACGCGTCAACTGAACCCAAAATCGAATCGAAAATCGAAACAAAACTGTCGGATTGTTTTGAATACTTGCTAACCGATTGAGATTTATTGGTGTTGAACCTATTTCTAAAAGAGGTGCGTGCTTTCTCGGCAAGACTCTTTGTCTCCGAATCCTCCGCATCCTTTTTCTGATCCTT
>JAAHTH010001095.1_pt2 | contig 18743 bp, 14 predicted proteins | sample 6116091 | NCBI WGS metagenome assembly JAAHTH01 (sample SAMN13939990, study PRJNA603662) | sponge metagenome | isolation source: marine sponge | host: Mycale hentscheli | place: New Zealand | collected 2006 | reverse complement strand
CCCCCCCCCCCCCCACCCCCCCCCCCCCCCCCCCCCCCCCCCCCCCCCGCCCCCCGCTCTGGCTGCCGGCGTGATGGGTTGTGATGCGAGATCTGCCGCGGCGTCGCCCGATTCGCTGCCTCCTCGTGTTGCCATGGCGGCTCGACTTGCCCGCATGACGGTCAATTGATGATTGCCATCGCTGGCAGCCAATTGACGGGTAAGATCCTGCAACGCTTGCAGCGAGCGCCCGTACGCGGTGGTCGCGTCGATGGTCACATCCGATGGGTCTGGGCTCGAGGTAACGGTGCGGCGGCTATTTGGGCCGATACTCTTATCACCCATCGAGTAGCTGTCATCGAGGACGACTACATGATGCGTGGTTATCCCACCAATGGAACCGAGGATCTGTCCACCACCGGTCCAACCGCACAGCAACGCAATCAGGACAGCTGCAACGGCCAACCGCGAAAGCAGCAACAATAACTGCCTCAGTCGGATCCACTTTTTCTGCTTCCTGTAACTTGCCAGCAGAAAGTCCATGGCGGCCCAACGCTGTCGACGATGACGCAGCATGTTGATCAGATGGACCAACAATGGCATCGCGACGAACAGAAAGCCGAGCGTGAGGGCGGGATACAGAAACAAGGTACGGGGTCGTTTTACAAGTCGGGGGCGGGAGTGGTTAACGTTTCAGGTTGGGCAACAATTGTCGTGTGGCCAAGAACTTGGCAAGAACGGCATCCAGTGGTTCGCTGGTCCGTACCTGCATGTATTCGATCGACAATCGACCGCACGCTCGACGCGTGGTGTTCAGGAATTCTTCCAACGCTTGCAGATAACCTTCACGCAACGCGCGAGGATTGCAATTCAGGAATTCTTCCGTTTCCAGCCCCTCAAACCGGGTTGCACCGTTGAATTGGAAGTCCATTTCATGGTCATGAAGTACGTGAAACAATGCAACGTCGTGTCCTCGCTGTCGCAGGACACGAAGCCCATCCATCAAGTTATCAACGCCAAGCAAGTCAGAAATGATGATTACCAGGCCGCGGCGGGGAATTCCCTGTGCAACTTGTTTTGCAACCCGCGTCAAATCGGTCCTGCCGTCAGCGCCGACAGAATCCAACATCGATAAGATCCTGGGAAGTTGTTGCTGGTTGCTCTTTGCGGGAACCGTTCCACGAATTTCCGTATCGAAGGTAGACAGCCCAGTCGCATCTTTTTGACGTAGTGCGAGATAACCAAGGCAAGCAGCAATTGAGGCCGCATAGTCGAATTTATTAAGGTCACCTTCGCCGTACGCCATACTCGCGGAACGATCGACCAACAAAGTCAGGCGAAGATTGGTTTCTTCTTCGTATTGTTTGATGTGTAGGCGATCTTGGCGCGCATATACCTTCCAGTCGATATGACGAATTTCATCACCGCGTGTGTATTGGCGGTGCTGGAGAAACTCGATCGACTGTCCAAAGTAGGGGCTCCGATGCATCCCAGAGAGGAATCCTTCAACGACACGACGTGCCTTGAGTTCCAATCTTCGAATGCGAGTCGTTACCTCAGGACGCAAATATCTTTTGGAATCGGGCATCTCGTGAAAGTTCGTCCTCGGTCGTCGGCGTCGCCGCAATGATTCGTTCTACTACTTCGTCACTTGTGATTCCATCGCTCTCAGCGGCGAAATTCACCACCATTCGGTGTCGGAGCACAGGCTTTGCAAGGGCTTGAATGTCCTCGACCTGAACATGAAAGCGACCTTGTAACAGTGCTCGGGCTTTTCCACCCAGGATTAGGAACTGCACGGCTCGCGGACCTGCACCCCAACCCACAAGGTCATCAACGAAATCTGGAACACCGTCACTGCCCACACGCGTCTGGCGAACCAGAGAAAGCGCGTATCGAACAACATGGTCACTGACTGGCACCTGACGGACGAGACGTTGCAGTCTCAGGATCTCCTCCGCGCCGAGCACAGGACTGACTTGGCCGCTTCCAGTGCCGGTTGTGCGGCGAGCCACTTCGAACTCTTCGTCGAAACTTGGGTACTCGACGTACACCTTGAACATGAACCTGTCTTGCTGAGCTTCAGGCAAGGGATAAGTACCTTCCTGCTCAATTGGGTTTTGCGTCGCCAGTACAAAGAAGGGGTCAGCCAATTCGTGCCGGTTGCGACCCACCGTGACTTGTCGTTCTTGCATCGCCTCCAACAGGGCAGCTTGTGTCTTGGGTGGTGTTCGGTTGATCTCGTCGGCCAGCACCACATTGGCAAACAGGGGACCTTCCATAAAGCGGAAGTCTCGGTGGCCCGTTGAGCGATCTTCTTCGATGATCTCCGTCCCCGTCACATCGGCAGGCATCAGGTCGGGCGTGAATTGGATTCGGCTGAAGGAAAGATCCAGTGTCTGGGCCAACGTGCTGATCATCAAAGTCTTTGCCAGGCCGGGGACACCCTCCAGCATCACATGGCCACGACTGAACAAGCAGATCATGATTTCGTCGATGACCTCTTCCTGCCCGACAATGATCTTCCCAAGTTCGTTGAGAATTCTCTGACGTGCTTCGTGGAGCCGACTTGCATCGGCTTCGCTTAACGCGTCTTCACCGGACGGTGCTCCGCCGTCGGTCGCTTCGGTTGACATGCAACATCCTTCTCTGGTGAGTCAGTCATGAGGTTTGAAGGCGTGGAGCGATTTCCGCTGGCCGCCGCAATCCACTCCAGAATAGCAGCAAATGCGGACTTCCGCGCCATGTCTCCGCCGCTTTCCACCCGATGATCTTAGAAACAAGACCAACTTTTCCGGCGTTCAAGCAGCATCGGCAGCACGCTGAGAATTTTGACTGCGAATCAGCCAAGACTCGCATTCATTCTGCTTTTCGCCTTTGTTTGGGTTGAGTCTTTGCGCCAACGGAAAAATAAACCGCTACAGCTCTCATTTGACTATTCGCAGCCGTCAATGAAAAAAAACAGGAATCGCGGGCTGAATCATCCGGCTTGTTGCTGTCTCTTTGGCGAGGACGTGCGAGAGAGAGAGCAAATTTACGGCGTTTTGGATGCATCTTCAGTCGTCTTTGGGTAACGGCGATGCTTCTGAGGGACGAATCGACAAATGTTTTTGCAACCAATTTAGTTTTATTGCAACTGATTTTTCAGTGTTGTTCTCGCTATCGGTTTCACAGGAGGGTGGTGAGAAGCCTGACAGCACTCAAGTTTGCAAGCAGCCAGATTTAAGATTTCAGACGCCTGCTACAGCCATGCAGTCGCAGCAAGAAGTTTTTGTGAAGCGGTCAGGTTGGGGGCAGTCATCCGCGTGATATACCCTAGGATGGGTTTTTCGGCGGCTCATTCGTTGGTTCTTCCGCAATCTCAAGGCTCTCTCGGACTTCCTCGTTGGCAGTCCAATAAAACACCGTCGCTACAAACGCGAGTAGAATACGCAGCATTTCAAAGACCAACGCAACAAGTGTCCCCGAAGCTTTTGTTGGAGTCGCGGGAATCATTTCGTAGAGTGTCGCTACCGCTGCCTCCCAAACCCCCACCCCAGCCGGCGTGATTGGCAATGCCGATGCCAGCATTCCGAGCGGAACGATAACAAAATGCTCGGTCAAATTAGGTGGGGCGCTGTAAAGACTTCGAGCGACCAAGTAGACGCTCACGGCGAATAAGCTCTGCACGCCGACGCTCATCAGCAAAGATGATCCAAAGGCGTAGGGGTGTGCGTGGAAGGCTCGAAAAGGCGGTCCTATCTTGCTAACGACAGATCCTATGAAACGGATATTGCTTCCCCATTTGATCAGGCGATCCACTGAACGACCCCCAAAAACTAGAAACAGGAGCACAACTGTCCCCAGACCAAAAAGCGTGGTGGCTGCGAATTTTAAGTCCTCAAGACCTTCCGCCGATTCACGAACTTCGGGGGGGTGGAGCAGCAGCGTCCCCATCACGACCAGAAACAAAAGGCCGTAAAGGCCGGAGCCTCGATCTACGAGCACTGAGGCCACCGCCTCAACTCGCTTGCCAGGACGTCGCCGTGCCAAAAAGATTGCCTTGAACAAATCACCACCGACGCTTCCTACCGAGATGAAGCTGAGCAGAAAACAGATCGCGCCCAGACGAAACGCCTCTAGCATCGAAAGAGTGATCCCTTGGCAACGAACCAAAATACACCACCGGGCGAACGACAGTGACATTGCAAGCATCGCGATCACGAATGCGGCGACAAGCAGTCCGTAGTGCTTTGGTTGCTGCGTCAATTGCTCCCACTGTTCAGGCGCAATTTGAAACATCAATGCGGAAATGATTACCACTGGGATGATGAATTTGATTGCACCGAGAGCAATTTTTCTTTTGGGATGTGCCATGCCCCGAGCGTAACACTCGTCAGATGTAAAGCAAAGCCTGGGACCAAAGCTTGAATTCCAAGGGAGAGCCAGAGCCTCTTGCGGGGACGCAGAGGCTGTAAATTGCCGAAAAGGTCGGCCACGCAGAGTGGTCATTTTTCTTTTCAGCGACCCGTGTGGCGACCCCTGTGGTGACACCAGGGCAAATGCATCAACGCGGGTCGCATCAACGCAGGTCATAGCCTGTTGCGCCGTACGATCGCAGTAGGAAGCTTTCGGCTAAACGTTGTAACCTTTTAAATCTTGTGTTGCCAAGATCGAGAGGTTCGTGAGCTTTTCAGGCCCCTGGCTTCAACGGGCGTCGGCAAGATGGTGGTCAGCTCACCTAGGTCGGTTTTTAAACGGTTTTGGCCCCGAAACACTGACTCGCGGAGGCTTACAGAGTAGCTGTTTTTGATGAGATTTCAGGAGCTTCATCTTTAGGAATTTGTGAGTGGAGCTCTGAAGGGGTGGGTTTGCGCTGCTAGCCAGCGCTGCGATCCTCACGATATCGGGCTGTTGAACTGTGAATGCATGCATTGCATTTCCGCGTTCTAGCTCTAATTTAAAGCGTTTTTTTGCGTGTTTTATACATTTCGGCGAAGTTTCAGGGACAACCTTGCGAAAAAAGGCAAAAGACAATATTCTGCTACTCCTGCAACAGCAGACGAAGAATTATCCCTATACAACGTTCGGACTGAGTGAACACCCATGACCATGGACAGCAGCCTCAAGGTGAAAGCCGGGGCTATTCGGGCACGAAATGTACTGACAAGAGCAGAGCGAATTGCCCGTTTGAAGGAACTCGATCGCTTCAACGAAGACAAGAGCGTGGTTGGCATGCCCAAGGTGCGAGTCGTGAAAGTGTCTCTGAAGAAGAAAAAGAAAGTGAAGAAGGCCGAGGAAGACAAGTAGCATCCTCAGGTGCGACGACATTTCTCCGCGAGCCGGATGAGCGTTCCGCGACGCCATCCGGCTTTTTTTACGTCTTCGTGCAGATTTCCTCTGACTAGGCTACTTGCTGTGCTTTCGCCAACTTTAGAGCTGACTATGACGCTTCCTTGAAGGCCATTTATTTAGCCATCTAGCGTTAACGAGTCGCCGGTTTTTCGGTGGATATTGCCACAGAGGAGCGCTGCGATTACACCGGGACTGCTTAGAATAGCCGCATGACAAATACTCTCGAAGAACTTGAATCGCCCGGAACCGACCATGGTCTCGAATCGACCACGCCGGTGTCGGCAGATCCGCAAAAGATTCCGCCCCCAGACGCAACCATGCCGCTCAAGGTTCAATGGCAATATGCCATTGTTCTCGTCTTGGTGCACATCGTCGCATTGTTGGCATTTTCTGCGTGGTTCTTCACTTGGTCGGGGCTGGTGGTAGGTATTGCTGGGCATTTCATTTTCGGAATGCTTGGGATCACGATTGGTTACCATCACTTGCTGACGCATCGTGGATTCACCTGCCCGGTTTGGCTTGAGAGGACGCTGGCAGTCTTGGGGATGTGCAACCTGCAAGACAGTCCAGCAAGGTGGGTTGCCATCCACCGAATGCATCATCAGCACAGCGATAAGCAGCCTGATCCGCATTCACCTCTAGTTAGTTTTCTTTGGGGGCACTGCGGTTGGGTGGTTTGTCGTCATCAGGAATTGGACACGACTCGGCACTACGAACGCTACGTGCGAGATCTGTTGCGTGATCCGTTCTATTTGCAACTGGATCGTCGGCAAGGTTGGTTTTTTGTCTTCGTTGCACACGCTGTGGTGATGAGTGCCATTGGTGGGGTTGTTGGATACCTTGTCAGCGGTGGAGTCGCGAGCGAAGCAGGACGCTACGCTGCCAGTTGGGCCGTTTGGGGTGTGGCTGTTCGTACAGTATTCGTTCTGCACGGGACTTGGTCAGTGAATTCCCTGGCACACCTCTTTGGCTATCGCAATTACGAAACCCGCGACGAAAGCACCAACAATTGGCTTGTAGCGTTGTTCAGCCATGGTGAAGGCTGGCATAACAATCATCATGCAGAACCACGGAGTGCGGCTCATGGGCATCGCTGGTGGGAATACGATATGTCCTGGTGGATCATACGTTCTTGGGAGATGGTCGGGCTCGCAAAGAACGTCGTGCGACCAAAATGTATGCAGCCACCGAAGGGCAGCTGAAGGCAGCGGTGTTTGTATTGGTCCGTGTCAGTAACTGCGTGACAAAGTTGAGCGTTTGTTCGAATCAAGTAATGCTGCCGAAAAGAGCTTCTGGTGCACTTGAACAATCTGGTGGCCTCGATGCTCGCCCCGTTTGTTCAGCCTTTCGGATACAGACTTTAATTCTCGGATCACCCAAAAAGCTCAAGGTAACTAGCTGTAATTGGGAGTAGGCGGGCGGTAGTCTTGCAGATTGATACCCTGAAACCAATCAAGCGTGTATTTTAAGCCTTTGTCTAACGCGATCTTAGGCTCCCATCCGAGTTCAGGTTTGGCCAACGAGATATCGGGGCGTCTGCGTGTCGGGTCATCCGATGGAAGCGGTTTGTGAATTAAGCGGCTGGATGATCCAGAGAGCTCGATGATCTTTTCAGCCAGTTCGAGGATGGTGAATTCGGTTGGGTTTCCGATATTCACGGGACCGACAAAGTGGGTCTCGTTGTTCATCATCGCAATGATCGCATCTACAAGGTCATCACGATAGCAGAATGAGCGTGTCTGGCTTCCATCGCCGAAAATGGTGATGTCCTCATTGTTCAGTGCCTGGCGGATGAAGTTGGAAACAACGCGACCATCGTAGGGGTGCATTCGCGGTCCATAAGTGTTGAAAATTCGTACGATTCGCACGTCGACACTGTTGCTGCGGTGGTAGTCCATGAACAACGTTTCCGCGACACGCTTCCCTTCGTCGTAGCACGCCCGGATCCCAATCGGATTAACACTTCCACGGTAACTTTCCACCTGTGGATGCACCTCGGGGTCACCATAGACCTCACTGGTACTCGCTTGCAGGATTCTTGCGCCACACCGTTTGGCAACTCCCAGCATGTTGATGGATCCCAGCACGCTGGTCTTGATGGTTTTGATTGGGTTGTACTGGTAGTGGCCAGGGGCGGCTGGGCAGGCCATGTTGTAGATCTGATCAACCTCAAGAAAAATCGGTAATGTAATGTCGTGCCGCAAAATTTCGAAGTTCGGCTTTCCCAGTAAGTGTTGAACATTCGTTTTTTGGCTGGTGAAAAAATTGTCCAAGCAGATTACATCATGACCCTCGGCAACCAAACGTTCGCAGAGGTGTGAACCAAGGAAGCCGGCACCGCCGGTGATAAGGATGCGTTGAATCATCTAATTTTCTTTCCCTCGTGGAAATTAAGGACTGTGGCGGTGTTGGTTGGAAAACGCAACTTGCTGGGTTGCGATGGTTTCCCGGTGAAGTGCAGTTCCCGGTGAAGGTCAGTTTACGTCAAGGGTCAGCTCCCGGTTATCGATCAACCGAGTCGTCCCGATCATGCCGGCGATCAAGGCAACGGCAGGACGGTCAATTGATGACAGTGGCGTCAGGTCGTGGGCGGACACGATTTGTGCATACTGAAGTGTGTCGAGCCGGTGAAGGTTGGGCGCGTTTGCGGTTGTTGCGCTGACGTTCTCGCCAAGCAACATCCGACGCATGCTATTCTGCAGGATATCAGTTTGGATTTCGCCGCCTCGAAACGCTGTTTCGACGTGCTGAAGTGTTTCTGAAAGTAACAATGCACGGGCCCGTTGCTCAACCGTGAGGTAGCGATTGCGGCTGCTCATCGCGAGGCCATCGGCTTCTCGAACTGTTTCGCATCCGATGATTTTTGTTCCCACGTTCAGGTCGTGGCTCATGGCTTCAATAACACGCCATTGTTGATAATCTTTTTTTCCGAAGTACGCATGGGATGCTGGTACAGCATTGAGCAGTTTTAGGACGACGGTGACCACTCCGCGAAAGTGGCCTGGTCGACAGGTACCTTCAAGCGTTTCACTGACGCGAGGTGGCTCGACAGTGGTGCTGAACCCATCGGGATACATTTGCTCATTGGTGGGTACAAAGACGGCAGATACACCGGCGGAACGGAGTTGTTCCAAATCCGCGTTGAGCGTACGAGGGTATTTGGCTAAATCTTCATTTGGGCCAAATTGAGTAGGGTTCACATAGATACTTGCCACGACTGCATCACAGGAACGAGCAGACTCGACGAGCGATAGATGTCCGGCGTGAAGCGCGCCCATTGTGGGGACGAAGCCGACAGTGCGACCCTGAGAGCGTAATGCACTGACGAAGACCCGCGCCGCTTCAGGTGAGTTAAAGACTTCCATGGCGGTTTCGCTGCGATTAGGTGGCCGAGGTAGCTTCTTCGAGCACATGTTCGCTGACATAAATTGGCAGCGGGGGCGAGAAGGTGACAGCGACGGCGATCGCGTCACTCGGACGCGAGTCGATCTCGATCACTTCACCATCTTCTTTCACAAGACACAGCTGGGCAAAGTAAGTGCTCTTGTCGAGTTCATTGATCACGACACTCTCAACTTTTGCACCCAGTGCATTGGCCACATTTACCACCAAGTCGTGAGTCAATGGTCGAGGAGGAACGTAACCATCTTTTACCCGGCGATCAATGTTTGTTGCTTCGAAGATACCAATCAAGATCGGAAACTCCCGATCGCCGTCAACCTCTTGCAGGTAGATGACTTGATTCTCTGTAAGCTCGGAAATGATGATCCGGGCTAATTGCATCTTTACGGTCATGAGATCGTTTTCAGTCTGATAGTGAATCGATTGGAATTAGGCGTTTGGCTTGAGCATCGTAACCCCGACGACGAGCCCATCATACCGTTTTTAACCAGGTTGATAGAGGCGTGGACGCGATTCACATGGCCCCAACCCTCAGCGGAAGGATTCGTGGCAGCGATCAACAGGTCGCATCTCGGGCCTGACTGCTTTCGAGCAGGCAGCCTTGCTTCCGAAAAGACACCATTCAATGTGTTGATTGAAAGCAGGGACACGGGGTTGCAATGCATCGCTGTGCGGCTCCCGAACTCGTTGCGGATCGAACTCCAAAGACCATGCGAGGTGAACCGTCGAAGCCGATGACGATTGGGGGGAATGGGTGGCAGAGGGGGATTGACCCAAGCAATGCATTGGCGACGTGAACTGTCGATCATTGCTCAAGGCGGAAAATGGTTGTCGCGAGTGGCGGCAGGTTCACTAAAATACTATCGGGTCGGTCGTGGTGACCGCGTCCCGTCGTTTCTCGGCCAGGGAAATTCCCAACGTTGGTTCCACCATAGCTTGCGCTATCGCTGTTGAAAATTTCTTTCCAAAAGCCACCGCACGGTACGCCCACTTCGTAGTCGTAGCGGACCACGGGCGTCATGTTTGCACAGACCAGTAGTGGTGGTGTACCGTCAAGCCCCTTCCGAAGGTAGGCAAGAACGCTGTCTCGAGCATTGAGGCAATCCACCCATTCAAAGCCCTCGTCTGAAAAGTCGAGTTGGTGCAGTGCAGGATTTTCGATCACCATCCTGTTGAGGTCGGCGACCATTTGCTGGATGCCTCGATGATTTTCAAATTCAAGGAGTTCCCATTGGGGGCCCTCGTCGTGATTCCATTCGTTCCACTGCCCGAATTCACCACCCATGAACAACAACTTTTTGCCCGGGTGTGTCCACATGTAAGAATAGAGTAAGCGAAGGTTGGCAAATTTTTGCCATAGGTCGCCCGGCATCTGACTTAACATCGCGCCTTTGCCGTGTACCACTTCATCGTGCGAGAGTGGCAACATGAAGTTCTCGGTAAACGCGTAAATCAAGCTGAACGTTAAGTCGCTCTGATGGTGGCTACGATGGACTGGTTCTTTGTGGAAATAATCGAGGGTATCGTTCATCCAGCCCATGTTCCATTTGCATGTGAATCCCAGCCCGCCATCTTCCGTGGGGCGTGATACTCCAGGCCAAGCGGTTGATTCTTCGGCTGCTGTCACCACACCTGGAAACTTGTCGTGGACTGCTTCGTTGAATTCACGCAAAAATTCAATTGCTTCAAGGTTTTCACGCCCACCATTTCGGTTGGGAACCCATTGATCCTGTTCGCGGCTGTAGTCGAGATACAACATCGATGCGACGGCATCAACACGCAGCCCATCAATGTGATATTTGTCCAACCAGAACAGAGCGTTCGCAATTAAGAAGTTGCGAACCTCGTTGCGCCCGTAATTGAAAATCAGCGTGCCCCAGTCAGGATGTTCACCTTGGCGTACATCCGCATGTTCGTACAACGCAGAACCATCAAACTTCGCGAGTCCATGGGTATCTTTGGGAAAGTGCGCCGGTACCCAATCGACAATCACGCCGATTCCATGCTGGTGCATATAGTCAACAAAGAACATGAAGTCCTCTGGACTTCCATGGCGAGATGTTGGAGCAAAGTAGCCGACGGTTTGGTAGCCCCAAGAACCTGTGAATGGATGCTGAGTAATCGGCATTAGCTCCACATGAGTGAAGTGCATTCGGTGGCAGTAATCAACGAGCCGTTTTGCAAGATCCCGGTAGTGCAGCCAACCGTGCGTGCGGCCGGGGCCTTTCTGCCAACTGCCGAGGTGGACTTCATAAATATTCATGGGATCGCGCCGCGGGTCGCACGATCGCCGTTTGGACATCCAGACGCTATCGTCCCACTGATATTTGTTTAGATCAGATACCACTGAAGCTGTCAGCGGCGGCAGTTCTGCCGCAAATCCAAGTGGATCAGTCTTGTCCACCCACTCATCGTTTAGATTCAGGATGCGATACTTGTACTTGTCACCCGCACTGGCATCAGGGATGTACAGTTCCCATATTCCCAAATGTTCAAGCGGCTTTGCGTTGTGTTCGCGACCATCCCAGTTGTTAAAGTCGCCGACCACTTGAACGCATTTTGCATTGGGAGCCCAAACAGAAAAGTTGACACCATTTGAGTCATCGACGGTACGCGGTTGGGCACCCAACCGTTCATAAAGTCGGTGATGTCGACCTTCGCCGATCAGGTGCCGGTCGAGGTCGCTGAAGATGGACGGTGCGGCATACGGATCTTGCATGTCGATAATCTCGCCAGTCTTGTCTGTCATCTGAATGCGATATCTGGATGTGCTTGCTTTTCCACGCGCGACATCTTGATCTGCATCAGGCTTCTCGTCGACCTCCCCGTGGCAGATCGCTTCAAAAAAACCTGCTGGATGCAACTTTCGCATGGGACGTCGCAGACCGCTTTGACGATCAATAATCCAGGCAGCTTTCGCTTGCGGTAGGTAAGTTCGCACCGCAACCGCCGTCTCGCCGAGGTAGTCCACTGGGTGCGGGCCTAGCACGCTCGAGGGGTTTTCGTGGGAACCGTCAATCAGCTGACCGATGCTGGTAAGTGAGACTTGAGTGTGCATTTGTGATCCGCTACGACGGCGTCAGGGAAAATAAAACGGGTTAGCGGGTGACCTCGTTGAGGATGAATAGCACGGTGTTGACTCAGCTTGACTCAATCAGATCCTGAGCCGTGAACCGTCGTCTCGAGGACGGTGCACCCTCGGTTGCGTTGCCACGCAGTAGCCAGCGACGCAGTTGATCAGTGGGGCCGTTGCCGCCCTGAAACCCTCCCGGGCTGCGGTGCGGTGAATCGACACGGATGTTGGCAATGTTTTGGTTTTCTCCAGTTGGCGAGGTCGTCGGCGATGCACCTACGCTGACCAAACGAGATGAAACCAGGCATGCTTCCACCCGATGGATGAATAATGCACGATCGACGCGTCGCCACAAATCAGCATGCTGCACGTCAATACGCCGGCCAAAATGTTCCCACACAAAATTGTTTTCCCGCCACCGGGGTAGGGAATCCGAGAGTGAGCGAACCAAATATCGGTTGTGGCTGAGCAGCGTTACCGAAGACGGTCCGTCAATTGATTCAAGGCCGCGGACTGCAGCAAGCAGGGTCAGACGGTTTAAATCACCCAGGTCGGTATCACCTGCGTCAAAGACTGGTTGCCCATCTGATGATTCCAACGAAAAACGCCACGTCCCTTCACTCAGGGATGAAGCGGTTGCCTCGCAAACCAGCAGATAGTCAGAGCAGTTTTCGGTGTCGTGTCCGGTGGTAATGCGTGCATTCGCCACCGTGGATGGTGTATTCAACATCACAGGGAAGGTTTTCCAGCAGGATGGGGCAAGGTGCGGTCAAGCAATGCCTTTGCTTGACCAACACGCGGCAGGGAGGTGCGATCCATCAGGGTTTCGACGGTGAGCCAGCCTATCGTTCAGGTGGACTCACTGCCCTATTCAGGTATCGGTAAACGTTATGTGTTGCCCGCACTGTTGCTAATCAAAAGGGTCCCCCAATCTTGACAGGTGACCGTATGAAACGTACATGCCCTATGATCGGAAAAGCCAGTCAAATCGTGCCGCAAAGATGGACCAGGCTTTACCGACATGACGCGACACATTGACTCCTATGGGCAGACGCACAAAAGACAGTCGCGTGTGGAAGGTTGCGGCTCAACGCCCGGCAAATAAGTCGGAAGGCGGAGCGGGGGACTGTTGATGAGTCGGAATTGTTGCAGCAATTTTGCAGGTGCGTTGATTTGAGCGTTTGCCTTTCATTAAACGCCACGTGTTGCCAGTTTGTCACAGTCGCGTCAGCTCAATGCACCGCTTGACGCAACGTACCGCTTATGTGGACAGCGGTAACACTAGTTAGACGTTCTTCGCCAGTCGTAAGTTGCTCCACAGAAGCTTGCTGCTCGGATGAGACTGCATTTGGCGAAAGAGCGTGTCAGTCTGCTGAGATCTTCACCCGACTCAATCGTGCCAATGCCCAACGCTTCCGTGACTTCTGGTGACAGGTCGCTGCGCAATAGAATCCGATACTCTTGAGCCAGGTTTCGCAACACGGAGGCTGGGGTGAGCGTTGGGTCCCATCGCGGCAGTTCGTCTTCAGCTGGGTTCTCAACATGTGTGCCGAACTCTGCTGTGTCGTCGGAGATCCTGAGCAGAGAACCGGTCGGCGCATCCGAAAGGTTCGTCCACAGAACGATGGTGCCACCTGCATCAGCGCGTGTGGCTGCCGCTGCGGCTGCTCGTGTCAGGTTCTGCCAAGTCTGTTGCTGTTGGTTGCCGTCCAGTGAGGCTACAACTAGCGATGTTGGTGAATTACTTTCTGGAACGTGACGGGCTTCGTGGAGCCGTTTGCGAATTCCGATCGCTGTTCCTGCGTTGATTTCGGCGGCTTTTCCCGAATTACTGGAGGTGACGCTCAGCATCAACTGCGCACCTAGTAGCATGGCCGGCTCATTCGGGTCAGCTACCTCTTCACGCACTTCCGGCGGGCCACTCAATAATCGAAGGCGGGAGGCCGAATCTGAGAAGGCCGGGAAAAAGCCGTGCAAATCGCTATGGTAATCTAAGTCACCACAACGCCCCGATGTGATTGGTAAAACAAAGTCTGCGTCGACGAGTAGTCGGTTGAGGTAGATGGGATGCGCTGAAATATCGGGACCCAGGAATCGTAACGCCTCACGATTCGAGGGATGGTGGATTTCTACGGTGGCAGAGTCGCCGACGACTTCTGAAATCGCCTGCATCGTCGAGGGCAGCGCCTCATCATTGACCACGACGCTGATAGTTTCCGCATCACTTTCCTGTAGCAACTGCATGACCGCTGAAAGAATACGCAGAACTTGAGGTGTGTTCGGATCAACTGCCACTGCAACGGTATCACCCGGCACGATCGCCTCAGTCAGCGCGGGATAATCCACAGGTGCACGCAGCGCGGATAGCGTTGCCTCGAAAGGATCCACGCATACTCCCGAATTAACAGGACTATGTACTGAGCAGTCTGCGGAGGCAATTTCCGAGAGTTGCGACTCAAAATTCATATCAAGGGTCCAGCAGAATCAGGCGTTTTTCAACTCAAAAACAATCAGCACTGTTGTAATCTCAGACGCTCATGAACAGAAGGTAGGTGGTGCAGGAAGAGTGTTCAGAAATAACATTCTTAATGAGCCGTTGACATGAAATACCATTGAATTGCCAGTAGTTCGCGTCGTTGCTGGTAACGGGCTGGGCGAAAGCCTTGAGCGGTCTCCGGAATCGTCTCCTTCGCGGAGCGAAGCTGCAGGTGTCGGCAAAATTTCGAGCGTAACAGGGCGTCAATGCCAGTTTTCGCTGGAAGTGATCTTGCGACGCAGGTGAGTTGACCGCGACAATCCGCCATCGTCCCGTGGCTCATCTTTTCGTGACTCTTAGGTGACTGACCCAAAATGGAATTTGGTGATCTGTCGGAAAATCCGTTTGCGCGTGTGGCCCGCAAGGAAAAAAACACACGACGTCGTGCTTTGGTGCGATCGTTTCAGGTGTTTGTTCTGGTAACCATCGCGACGGGTGGGATTTTTGTTTTGGCAAATCAGAGCAAGCGTTGGTTGGCTGGACGTTTATTGGCGGATTTTGATAGTCTTGGTGCCGTTGAAAAGATTGACCGCTTGAGTCAACTCGCTGAGTTTGGTGCTTTTAGCGTCGAGCCGCTCGTCAATAGCATGGCTGACAGAGATCCTGGCGTCGCGAGGGCTGGTTATGAGTTGTTGCGAGCGGCTCAGAACGATTGGACAGTGTTGCCACTTCCGGAGGAGAGGTCTCGCCACGAACTATTGATTGAATCAGTCAAAGGCATCGCGATTGATCTGCCCGACCACCGTACCGGCTGGGGAACAAGCTTGATGCAGCAAACCTTGCTGTTTGCTTCGGAGCACCCAGGTCCTTCCGGCGATCTGCCGGAGCGTGCATCCAAGGCGATCAGCCTGTTAGCACTTTCGGGACGTTCCTCGAACACCAACGTGTTGGCAGAAACAGACAATCTGGGACGGCTGAATGTGCCGGGCGGACCATTGCCAGTGGACGGGGTCGAATCCTTAGACGAGTGGACGACGTGGCCTCCCAGCCAAGCTGTTGCCCGAAGTGTCGCTGACGGGGTCGCGGGAACAATGCCCGGCAAGATCGCAGATGTCACTTCCGGTGACTCTTTGGGGACCGCTGAATCAGCAATCTCAACCACGAATCTACCAACCAATGATTACTCGTCCGATAGCAGGTTGGGGGCAGTGCCCACTGTCTATAAGTCAGGGGCGAACAGGTTGCAATTAGTTGGGAGTCATGAAGTTGTTGAGCTGGCAGATATCGCCGATAGTCCCGTCGTGGATTCTGTGGGCCGTGCAGATTTGGTTGAGGTTGGGCACAGAGTGCATGCGGGTGCTGGAAACGTACTCCGGGCGATTGATGTAAACGCACAGGGGGGCTTGGTTGAGTCTCCAATGGGAACGTTTGATGATGCTTCGGTGATGCGTTGGCTTGGAAGTCCGCATGCAGCACTTCGAGAGAAGGCCAAGTTAGAGCTTGTTTCCCGAGGGTTTGATGGTACCACCATCGCAATTGCGACAAGGATTTTCACTGGTGATGTCAACCAAAAACTCGAGTTGGTTGAAGCTTTAACGAGCACCAGTGTGGTTGATCCACGTCCTTGGCTGTTGTTGTTGCTGCAAGACTCAGATCGTGATGTGAGAATGCGAACGGTCTCAGTGTTGGGCAGCATGGACGATCCCGCGATCGCCGGACGTTTGCGGACGCAGTTGGGCGTCGAGCAGGATCCAGCAGTCGCATCCCGGATTCGTCGGGTGCTGAATTTACGGTAGTCGTGAGACGTGTTAATGCTCGGTTGTTCTGTTCATGACAGATTGGTTCCCGGGTGCAGGCAACACTGGCCTACAGGACTTTGGCTGGTGCGACTGCCTGCTCTTTGACCAAGCGGGTAATCAGGTCGTCCACAGTGATTCCGTCCGCTTCTGCGGCAAAGGTGGGAACGATCCGGTGGCGTAGTACGGGGTGAGCCAAGGTTTCGACATCATCAATGGTTACGTGCGATCTTCCTTGCAGTAGCGCGCGGGCTTTTGCAGCTAACACCAATTGTTGACTCGCGCGGGGGCCTGGACCCCACTCAATCAATTCCTTGGCCCAGCCTTTGCATTGATCATCTGCAGGACGTACTGCACGGACTGCGTCAAGAACCCAGTCTTTCACATGCGGTGGCAGGGGGACTCGTCGGACAGTTCGTTGGAATTGGATAATTTCGTCACCCGAGACAACTGCTTCTACAGAGCTATTGAAAGTGGATGTGGTACGGTCGACGATTTCTCCTTCTTCGTCGCGAGTGGGATAGTCCACGACCACATGGAACAGGAAACGGTCGCGTTGAGCCTCGGGCAGCGGATAGGTTCCTTCCTGTTCGATAGGGTTTTGGGTCGCAAGAACGAAGAAGGGTTCATCGAGAGTGTAGGTATGTCCTGCGGCGGTGACAGCATGCTCCTGCATCGCTTCAAGTAATGCCGCCTGGGTTTTTGGTGGTGTGCGATTGATTTCGTCGGCTAGCAGCATTTGGGTGAACACAGGGCCACGTTCGAATACGAAATTGCGACGTCCCGTGTCTGGATCTTCCTGAATAATTTCGGTGCCGGTGATATCGCCAGGCATCAGGTCAGGGGTGAACTGAATTCTGCGAAACGATAGGTCCATGGAGTCTGCGAGGGTGTGGACCATCAGTGTTTTGGCAAGTCCAGGTACACCCTCAAGGAGGCAGTGGCCTCGGGCTAGAATTGCGATCAACAGTTGCTCGATAACGGCATCTTGGCCAACGACGACTCGACCTACCTGTTCGCGAATCTTCTCGCAGGCATTGACCAGGGCGGTGGCATCGGCGGGGTCATTCTGAGATTCAATGGGAGGCGGTTGGACCAAAGCAAAACCTGTTGACTGGCGGGATACGGATAGGAATGATGCTAGACGCTATATTATGACTCGTTCGTGACGGCTCGCCACCTGTCTGACTGTGGTTGGGGGGCGGTATGCTGCTAAACGGACGTTTTTTTGTCGTTGTTCACGCTTGTTTGCGGAATTCTCATGCCGTCACTGTTTGTTGTTCGCGGTCGGGATCAGGGCCGTCACTTTCAACTCTCGCAGTCCGTGCTGCGGTTGGGACGGGAAGCTGGCAGTGATATCCAGTTATTTGATTCCGAAGCTTCCAGGATGCATGCTGAGATTCGCGTACAACAAGATGGGACTTGGGAACTCCTTGATTTGAATAGCAGTAATGGAACTCGCGTCAACGGGAACGTGGTTTCCAAGCATATTCTGCGGAGTGGTGACCGCGTTGAAATCGGGGAAACCCTGATGATCTTCACAGGGGCAGGGCAGCCTCGTGAAATGGACGCTGCTCATGGTATTGATATCGTCCTGAAGAGTCAGGAAGACGGCAGCAGAATCGTTTCCTCTCTTTCAAGATCTGGTGCTGATTCAAAACTGATTCCCGGCCCAGCAGGAGAGTCTGAAAGTGATCGCTCGCTTGAGGTCATGTACCTTACCGCGATCGCTGTCGGGCGAACGGATGATCTGAACGAACTGCTCAACCGAATTTTGACACTGGTGTTCGATTGGGTTGAGGCCGACCGAGGTTGTGTCATGTTGCGAGATCCGGAAACGCGTTTGCTGCAGCCCGCGGCGCGGTGTGACCGAGCGGGACTTGATGCTAACGACCGCCGAATTTCGATTAGTCATACTATTCTTGATTTTGTGTTGGATAAAAAAGAGGGTGTGCGAACCAGCAACGCCAGAGACGACGCGAGGTTCGATGCTGCCGCTTCAATTGTGCAGGCAGGCGTGCGAGAAGCATTGTGTGTACCGTTGCAAGGACGGTATGACATCGTCGGAGCGATTTATGTTGACACCTACACCTCGCCGGGAAAACTGATCGAGTCCGGCCACCAGTTAAAATTTACCGATGACCATCTGCGATTGATCACTGCCATCGGGCATCAAGCTGCTTTGGCGATCGAGGATACTTTTTATTATTCCGCGCTCGTTCAAAGTGAGCGGTTGGCAGCAATGGGGCAGACGATTGCAACACTCTCGCATCACGTCAAAAATATTCTGCAGGGAATTCGCGGTGGAAGTTATTTGATCGAAGCCGGGTTGAAACGTGATGATACCGATGCGGTTCGAAAAGGGTGGGGAATCGTTGATCGAAATCAGGATCGAATCTCAAATCTAGTGATGGATATGCTCACCTTTTCCAAAGAACGTGAGCCTGAGTTGGTGAAAGCAGACTTGAATGAAACGGTGCGAGATGTTGTTGAGTTGATGCAAACACGCGCTGCTGAAATGAATGTAATTCTTGGGCAGCATCTCGATGAATCGATTCCTGCAGCTAAATTTGATCAAGATGGAATGCATCGCGCTATTCTTAATCTACTGACCAATGCAATTGATTCCACGTCGGCCTCTGTAAACCACGATGGTCTAGGTGACAGTATTTCAGGGGACAGT
>JAAHTH010001651.1_pt1 | contig 18751 bp, 8 predicted proteins | sample 6116091 | NCBI WGS metagenome assembly JAAHTH01 (sample SAMN13939990, study PRJNA603662) | sponge metagenome | isolation source: marine sponge | host: Mycale hentscheli | place: New Zealand | collected 2006 | reverse complement strand
AACAAGAAGAAGTAAACGAAAAATCATAATAAATGGGACTTATAACAGAAACTAATGCTGAATATTACACTGGAAATAATTACGGTAGCTACATATATATAAGTCTAGATGATATTATAAATAACTTTATAGTAGCATATATTGGAGCTGGTAAATTAATACCATCAGCTAAAAGAACTGATATAATGTTTCATGCTAAAAGAGGTTTACAAGAATTTAGCTATGATACTTTAAAAGTTATTAAATCTCAAGAGTTAACTATACCACCGAGTTTGTCATTAGCAATACCTCAAGACTATGTTAACTACGTTAAATTATCTTGGATAGATAATGCGGGTGCTAAACATATTATATATCCAACTAGAGTTACTTCTAATCCAAGCGAACTTCTAATACAAGACAACACTGGTGAACCTACTCAAGACCAGACAGGCGCCAATCTATTATCACAACAATCTTTAACTGAAGAAAGATGGAAAAACAGATCTCTAACTAAAAATTTTCAACCAGACGATTATAGAGACTCTACTAATGAAGGTTTAATAGGACAAAGATATGGTTTACAACCTGAAGAAGCTCAAGTAAATGGTATGTTTACTATAAACGAAAGAACAGGTACTTTTTCTTTTTCAAGTGATTTAGCAGGTAAATTAATAATACTAGAATATATATCTGATAATTTAGCTTATGATGCTGATATGAAACTACCTAAAATGGCAGAGCAAGCAATGTATATGCATATAGCTTATTCTATATTATCAGGTAGAGCAGGTGTTCCAGAATATGTAGTAAATAGATTTAAAAGAGATCGTTCTAGTGCCCTTAGAAACGCTAAAATACGTTTAAGCAATATAAAGATTGAAGAGATCGCTCAAGTGTTTAGAAACAAATCTAAATGGATTAAACATTAAGTATGCCAGAAATTAAAAATACTTTTCTAAAGTCTAAGATGAATAAAACCTTGGACTCTAGACTTATACCAAATGGTGAATATAGAGATGCTCAGAATGTTAGTATTAGCAGATCTGAAGGTTCTGATGTAGGTGCTTTAGAAAATGTATTAGGTAATACTCAATTAACTAACTTAAAAGTAGATATAGCTACTTTAGAAAGAAAAAAAGTTGAAGATATATACCAAGTAACATTAAGAGCTGGTGAGTTAGAGCTTCCAAACTTAGAAATAATTGGTTATTATACTGACACTACAACTAATAAAATATTTTTGTTTTTAACTGACTACAGTGATTCTTCAAGTAATAGAATTAGTAACTTTGCTCCAGGCGATTTAGTTGAGACTATATCACCAGGTCAATATAATTTTGTATATAAAGGAGCTGGTTGTTATATAGTTGAATACAATGTATTAACTAACGAAAAAAGAGTTTTAGTAGCTGGAAACTTTCTTAACTTTTCTAAAACACATGAAATAATAAACATAAGTTTATTAGAAAATCTATTATTTTGGACTGATAATAGAAACCAACCAAGAAAAATAAACATACAAAGAGCTTTTGATAATAGCTACGAGTTTTCTGGAGCTAATAATTCTTATTACTATAGTGAAGACCATATTTCAGTTGCTAAATTTGCACCTGTAGAGCCTTTTGGTTTTTTAGATTCTTCTGATAACAGTACATTAATATCTAACTCTGAAGAATATTTACCAGCACACATAGTAACTACAGCCACAGCTTATGAAAACCCAAACCCTGGAGTTTTAAATCTTGTAGGAACTTATACAGATTCTGGAGATAATCCAGATTTGTTTGGTAATGTTAATAATGGTGATTTAGTAACTATTAACGATGAAAATGGAGGTTATATAGCTTCTTCAGTTACTACACAATCAATAACTATACAATCAGGATTAAGTCTTGGAGCACCACCGTACAAAATTAAAATACAAAGACGTAATCCAGATTACGATGCTAATTATAAAGGAGATACTAGATTATTAAGAGATAAATTTTCTAAGTTTAGTTATAGATTTAAATATGATGATGGAGAATATTCTTTAATGGCTCCATTTACTCAAGCTGCTTTTGTGCCTAAACAATTTGGTTATTTTATAGATGATGACGAAGAGATAACATTACAATCAGGTAATGTTAAGTTTATGGAAAACAGAGTTGATCAAGTAAAACTTAATACTACTTTACCTTATAGAGGAGACTTACTTAAAGACAAATTAAAAGTACAAGAAATACAAATATTAGTAAAAAACTCTGATGAGCAAGCTGTTAGAGTTATAGAAGATGTTGATGTTTCAAATTTAACTAGTACAACTAATTACGAATACAATTACTTATCTACAAAAGCTATTAAAACTTTACCAGAAGCAGAATTAATTAGAGTACATGATAGAGTGCCTGTTAGAGCTTTAACTCAAGAGGTTGTAAGTAATAGAGTTATATATGGTAATTTTCTAGATAAGCACAGTTCTCCAGACAACTTGCAATACGATTTAATTTATAATGAAAAAACTTATCCTTCTGGATCTTCTGACAATGATGAAGCTAATAGAAAATTAACTGTTGAGTTTCCTAATCATACTTTAAAACAAAATAGAAGTTACCAAGTTGGCGTAGTATTAGTAGATAGATATGGTAGAGCTTCTAATGTTTTATTAAATAATGAAGGAAGCGTAAACTCAGGTTTTAAAAATTCAACAATATATGCTCCTTATACTAACTTTGGATCAGACAGTGTAAGTTTTTGGGGCAACTATATAGAATTTACATTAAGAGGCGAAGTGCCTAGCAGCTTATCAAAAGAAGGTTATCCAGGTTTATACTCTGAAACAAATCCTTTAGGTTATTATAGCTATAGAATAGTCGTTAAACAACAAGAGCAAGATTATTACAATGTTTATACTCCAGGCGCTTTAGCAGGAGAGTTAATATGGGACGTTTCTACTGATGCTAATAATACTGTACCAGATAGACTATTACAGCTACCTAGTTTTCACAGTGAAAATAGAATAACATTATTAAATTTATTTGGTGATAATATAAATAAAGTTCCAAGAGAACTTAAAGAAGTAGGTGCTAGTGATACTACTTTTGATAGTAGAGTTTTACTTTATAACAGGGTAAATCCAAGACCTTCTATTTCTAAGTTATACAACACCCAATCAAACGTTAGTAAGCAAGGCGAAAAAGTAGTATCTATAGAACCATTTAAAGAGTTAGGAGCTTGGACTAGAACTAAAGGTAATTTATTTCCAGCAGGTAATGAAAACCTTAGCAGTACCAAACCTCAACCTTGGTATCCTTATTACCCTAATAGTAACACAAATCCTACTGTTTATAACTTTCACGATATATTTTTCAATGCTCAAGCTAATCCATTTATAGCTAAAATAGAAACTGATTTTCAAATAGGTGCTACTCCTACATACGGGAGCAAAGATGGTATTGAAAACTCTTGGCAAGATTTAGGTGTTTTTGAAACTGAACCTACTAAATCAGCTTTAGACATATACTGGGAAACATCGACATCTGGTTTAATATCAGATTTAAATAATGAAGTAGTAGGTACAAATCCAGTGGGTGTTTTAGATACTGCTGGCAATAATACTGCTTTAGGCCAAAATATACAGTATATACATACAGAAGCTAATAGCACTGGATCTGACGCTACATTATTTTTTGACTTAGTAGATGCTGGTGGTATTGTTGTAAATGCTGTTTCTACTTTGACAATAGATAGAGTTTTGGACGGGACTGGAGCTGATAGATCAAGTGAATTTCAAATACTAACTGACAATACTGGATCTACAACTAAGTATAAAATACAAACCAACGCTTTATTTGTGTTTAATTCTAACGCTAGTGTAAATGAAAACTACACTTTTAACTTACTTGCCACTTACGTTTCTGGAGCTACTACTTGGGCGGGTCAATCTCCTATACAATTAAGAAACTGTCAATTACAAAATGTAGCGCCTAGCTTTGTTAATCAACCACCTACGTCTCCAGTTAGAGTAGATAAAGGTCAAGACTTATTTACAATGACAGCTAGTAGCTTTTTAAACGGCTCAGCTGATACTAATAAAAATAAAGAGCAGCTTTTTATAACCGTTGTAAACTCAACTACAGAAGCTTTATACCCGGAAATATACGCAACACCAAATACTGGCTCTGGACAAGATAGAACTATACAGTCTACTGCGCAAGCGGTGGATGGTGCTTATAAGTTAAAACTAACAGATGCTAATGGCAACGGTTTAAGCACTTTATCTACTGAGTTTAATGTAATATTTAATGCATAACAAGTGACTATATAAATATGGCTAAAATAAAATTCTTCAATGCTTTTGTACTTAAAAAGAATGTTAATGCTACGACTAGTGGTTTAGCTGAATATGCACCTGTATTTCCTGGTTTACCTAACAACCCTACTGGCACTACTTTTGATTATCCTTTGTTTCCAAGCTCAGCTGGTAATCCACCTGGTAGAACTGATACAACAAGCGATAGAAATTGGATTATAGAAGAAGCTAGAATTAGAGGTGGCTATAATAATACAGAAACAGGTTATGGCGTTAGAGCTTATTTAAGAGAAGATTCTAGTGAACAAACTAGAAGAAGTAATGCTTTAATATATTCAGGGTTGTATAATTCTGTTACAGATGTTAACGAGACAAATGTATTTCCAATAGGTGAAGAAATAACTAAAGCTGTTGACCCAATTAATGGTTCTATACAAAAAATACATGCTTTAGATAGTAACTTAGCTATATTTCAAGAAAATAAAGTAAGTAATGCTTTAATAGATAAAGATGCTATTTACTCTGCCGAGGGTGTTGGAACTCCAGTTAGTTCAACTAAAGTAGTTATAGGCCAAATAACTCCTTATGTTGGTGAGTATGGTATTAGTAAAAACCCTGAAACTTTTGCTAACTTTGGCTATAGAAGATATTTTACAGATAAATATAGAAATGCTGTAATGAGATTATCAAGAGATGGTTTAACTGAAATATCTCAATATGGTATGTCTTCCTTTTTTAGAGATGAGTTTGCTAAAATTGATGACGAATTTAAAACAGTTTCTTTTCCTTGTGTTTATAGTAGTACTGGAGGTACTGTACCCAGGATAAACGTATCTGGACCTAATATTACTAGCATAGAAAAAGGTATGCAAGTTATTATACCTCAAACTAGTGGTAGTCCAATAATAGCTTTAGTTGTTGGTGTTTTTGACGAGAATACAATATATTTAGATAGATTTCCAGGAACACCAGCTGCTGGAAACGTAACGTTTACAAAGTTTATGAAACATAGAATTGTTGGTGGTTGGGATGTTCACGATAAAAACTATGTAGTATCTATACAAGAAAAAACTACAGATATAAATAGTCAAGACGTGTATAGCACTTTAACTTTTGAAGACGATTTAAATGGTTGGACAAGTTTTCACAGTTATGAGCCTAAGTTTTCTGGTAGTTTAAAAAGTAAATACTATAGCTTTTATGAAGCCGATATATATGGTCACCACGATCCTAACTCAGTTAGAACTAGATATTATGGAGTTTCTTATGGATCAAGTATAGAATTTATATTTAACGCTAATCCAAGTATAATAAAGAATTTTAAAACTGTTAATTACGAAGGTAGTAACGGATGGCAGGTTGAGTCATTTTTATCAGATGCAGAAGGTTTTGACGTGCAGTCAAATGCTCAAACACAATTTAATGACTCTGCCAAGTTAATAAGAAGTTATGATGAAGGCTTATACAACGAAGGTGGAGTGCCTTATAGAGCAGGTTTTAATAGAAAAGAAAATAAATATTTTGCTAACTTAATAAATAATAGCGCAGCTAGACCAGGAGAAGTATTCTTCGGTGATGCTACAACAGGTATTAAAGGTTATTTAGCAACAGTAAAAGTATCGACAGATGCAGCTACAGATCCAGGCGGGTTAAAAGAGTTGTTTGCTGTCTCAACAGAATTTGTAGTATCATCAAGATAAAATTATAATTATGACAAAATTATCAGATCTTTTTCAAGAAGGAACTTGGTCCGAAGTTGGTAGCCAAGTTATTCCAGCTTTATACTCAATGGGACAAGCTAGAAAAGCTAAAAAAGAGTATCAAAATTATAAAAGTGAAATAGAAAATTTTGAAAGACAAGAGCTTAATAATCCTTACGAAAATTTAACTAATCCTTTTGAAAATGTTTCTAATCCATTTGCTAATTTAGGTGTCGCAGCTAAAGCTGCTGAAATGCAAGCAGAACAAACAGACATTGCTTTAGCTAATACTTTAGATAATTTAAGACAAACTGGAGCTGGTGGTGCAACTGCTTTAGCTCAAGCTGCTTTAAAATCTAAGCAAGGTATTTCAGCTAATATACAACAACAAGAAGCTGCTAATCAAAAGTTAGCTGCTCAAGGTCAAATGAAAGTAGATATGGCTATGGCTCAAGGAGCATCTCAAGTCCAGCAATTACAAGGTAAAGGAGAGTATATAAAACAAGCTATGCAGGAGCAGAGAGAAGTAGATCAGCTTGATAGACTTCAAGGACAAATGGAACAAGCTAGATTACAACAGTTAATTTCAAGAGAAGGTGGTATCGATGCTTTAAATGAAATTGGTTCTTCTATAATGGGCGGTTATACAGGCGAAGAAGGTGATTTAAAATCTGCTATTGGTGGATTATTTAACGGAATTGATTTAAGTGGTTTATTTGGTGGAGGTACTGGAGCCACTGGTTTAAGAAAATCTACAGAAAGAAAACTTCTTAATCCAAAAAGTAAATATTATTATAATAAATAAATAAAAATGGCTAAAACTTTTAGAGCAGGTACATTTGCTAATCCAAGAATAATTGTAGACGATACAGCTTTACAACTATCTAAGTCTGGAGTTGATATATCAGATGCTAGAAATACTCAATTAGAAAATAGAAGATTAAATAAAGAAGCTATAGCTAATGAATATGCTAAACTTCAGTCAGAAATATCTAAAGTAGGACCTGTTGAAGACGGTGACGTAGTTGGGCAATTTAGAGATGTTTTTAGTACAGAAATAGATAAATTAAACGAAATACAACTTGAATCTATAGGCAAGGATCAATCAGAAGTTATAAAACAAAGACAAGTTGTTAATGATTTATTAAATCAGTTTCCTAAACTAATAGAAGGGTTTAAGTATGAAAAAGATAAATATGATAAAGCTATAGATGAAGAAGGTCCAAATGCTATTTCAGATTTAACAAATGTAGGTTATAGAAATATGGTTGAAAACCAAGATAAAATTAAAGTTAGTAATGTTGGTGGTAATTTTATATTAGAAGGTGAGTATTTAGATAGTAAAGGTAATTTAAAAAAATCTATAGTAAATGGTGACACTTGGATGAAAAATATAGCAAATGGTGTTGGCTTAATTAGATATAATAATTTTGATTTAAATAAGTTTGCTAAAATGTCAAAGCCTTATTTAGACAGTATAAAAACTCATGCTACTACTATACAGAAATACATAGATGATGAATCAATACCAGAAAGCAGAAAAAGACAATTAATACAAGAAGAAGTAGTCAACTATGATAAAGCTTTAGCTAACGCAAGAGAAGGTATTGAAACTGATCCTAGTATACAAATAGCTATAAGACCTGATGATTACCAAGTTTTACAAATTGGAGAAGAAGTTTGGTCAAATACTCCAGAACAAAGATTAGCTACTCAAAAAGGTATAGCTGATGCTGTTCTACTACAAAGTTATCCTCAGATGGAGAAAATGAAAGATCCAATAACAGGTGAAGAAGTAGATGTTTATCAATATATAAAAAGTATAAAAGCTAGTCCTTATTTACCAGCTCAAACTAAAAAAGATACAAGTTATAAATTTAATTCTTATATACCTGATGTAGATGAAATTGTACAAGGAATATCTAATCTTAAAAATGACCCTGAAAAAGGTCAAACTTATTTTATTGGTAAAAAAATAAAAGGTAGAGAAATAAATAAAGTTAAAGTAGACGGTAATAGTGTTACTTTTACAACTAGAAGCATAACTCCAGGTGGTAAAACAGTGGATAAAGAAGAGGTATATAATTTAAATAATACTAATTCTATAAATAATTTAGAAGATGATCTTATTAAAACTATTATAGGATCAGGTAGAGATGCTCAGAAAGCTAGAGAATATGCGCATAGTTTAACAAATCAACTAATATCAGATAAAGAAGACTTTTCAATACCAAAACAAGCCGAAAGCTTGACATTAGGACAATGGGAAGCTAGTGAAGAAGATTTAGTTGGAGGTGAAGATAAAGATGATGAAGATTATAAAAAAGGAACTTTATACCAATTGTATCCAGATTTTGAATTTGAACAAAGCGGATTTGGAGTTAATAGAATTATTGCTAAAACTAAAGACGGTAAAAATAAAACAAAAGAGTTAATTCCAGGTAGGGAAGAAGATTTAAAAGTATTATTAGATTTTATAGAAAAATACTCTAACACTAATGAAAATAACAGTTTAGCAAAAGCGCAAGCTTTAATAGAAAGATATAAATAATGAACGAAGAATTAGAGTTAATAGTTCAAAACATGCTCAACGCTGGAGAAAGCGAAGAAAATATTGCTTTAGTAATACAAAATTATACTCCAGAAAATTTAAAACCAGACGCTCAAGATACGGAATTAGTTTCGGAAGATATTTCTTTGGATGGACAACCTGAGTGGGAACCAAAAGCATTTACAAGTGAAGGAGAAGTAGATACAGCTTATTATGAGAATTTAGGTATGATGGAGGTTGAAAAACAAAATTATAACACCTGGAAAGAAAATCAATACAACAAAGCTGAGCAAGATTTTTACACACCTGGAACAGCAGTAGCATTTACAAAGCCATCTGATATAGCTAATAAATTAGAAAACATAAAACAAATTAATTTAGAAGTTGAAAACAAACTTAAAAGTTTAGATTTTTCTAAAGCTAAAGATGAAAAAGATGTTATTGCAGATATTGATTTAGCAAAACAAGATTTAATATTAAAAGATTCTGTATTAAAAGAACAAATAACTAAAACTTCTGAGACATTAAATAAACAACTTGAAAAAGACGTTAAAGAGATAACAGATAAGTTTAATCTTGATATGAATGCTGTTGCTCAAGATCTTTCTACTAAATATGATCTATCTAATGCGGATCAAGTTGAATTAGCTAATAAAGAGCTTGATAAAATTAGAAATGAAAGATTAACTAAAGCACAACCAGAGTTAGATGAATTAAACAGGCAGTATGAATCATTTAGAGCTGGAGCTTTAGATAGAATGCAAGAGTCTCCTATATTTAAAAATAGAGTACAATTAATCAATGAAAGTTTAAATGAGCAAGCTACGCCTTACTTGAGAGAGTGGAAAATAAATAATTTAGAAGGTTTTGCAAGTTTATTAAAATATGTTGATAACACACCTCTAGCTCAATTTATAGCAGGTAGTGAACAAATAGGTCAATCTTTTGAAGCTGCTAAAATATCTTTAAAACAATTAGGTGTAAATAAAATAAAACAACAGGTTGACGAAGCTAACGCTTCTAATAGTGGTTTAGGTATAAGAGATGATCAAACTGTCTATGTGTATCCTGATGGAGCTATAGATTTTGACAAAAGCGGTATTAAGCGTCCTGCATTTATGACACAAGCACCTTCAACTCCTAGAGAAGGTAAATTTGATATTACTGGTAAATTAATAACTAAAAGACAAGGAGTTTTTGGCGAAGTTCCTAGTGAACCTATGACTTTTGCTGATTATAAAAAAATGCAAGAAGTTAAAAAACAAGAGTTTTCTGAAGATATAAAAATAAACTTAGAAGAGATGAAAGCTTTTGATGATGTATTAAGTTTAGTTGAGCAGCCTGAGTTTTTAGATGAAGACGGTGCTACCACTATGGATGTTATTAATACTATTTTTAGAATGTCCCCTCAATTAGGTATTAGTATTGGTGGTGGTTTACTAACTCCAGCTACTGGAGGTTCTTCATTAGTAGCTTCTACTGCTTTAATGTTTGGTCAAGAGTACGGTAGCAACTATTGGGAAGCTTTAAAAACAGGTTTAAGAGAAGAAATAAAAGAAAAAGAAGGAATAGAAAGAGAACCAACTAATGACGAAATAGTAGATGCTTTAATTAATAATAAATACCAAGCGCAAGGCGAGTCTGCTGGATGGGCCGCTGTTTCTTCATTGCTAGAACAAGGTACAGCCTTAAGAGGAGCAAAATCTCTAAAAGGATTAAATAATTCTATACTTAATCTTTCTAAAAAATTAGGTTATGAAGATATAAAAGACATGTTAATTAAAACCGGTAAAAATAATTTTAATGACATGTTAAGAGGAGGAGGTAAGTTATTAGTAAAGTCCGGTAAAAGTGGTATAAATGAATTTTTTACAGAAGGTGCTCAAGCTTTAACCAATCAAGCAGCTGTTTCTCAAGCTTTAGGTGGCACAGCTGTAGATAGAATAGATGTTAAAAATACTTTAGAAGAAGGTATAGCTGGTGGTGTTATGGGTATAGCGCTTCCTGGTATTCCAGGAATGGTAAAAGGAGGAACTAATTTTATAAGACAAACCGCTTACAAGGCTTCAATAAGTAATGTTGAAGCTAAAAAGTTTGATAAATTTTTTAAAGACGCCGCTTTATCTTTACAAGACTTATATGATAATGGTAAAATAACTAAAGAAGAATACCAACAACAATCACAAGAAATAGCTAATTTAAAAAATTCTGCATTAAAAATACCTAAAAACTTTGGACCTAAAGCTAGGCAAAAATCTTTAGATTTAATGTTAGAAAGACAAAAGCTTCAAACAAAAATAAAAAATGAAGATGAAGCTTTTACTGGTCCAGCTAAACAAAGGGTTTTAGAAATAAATAAAGAACTTGGTAATATACAATCTGTAGAAACTGCCACTAGAGCAGCTGTTAAAGCTGTAGAAAAAGCTGATATTGATTTAAATGTAATAGAGTTAGATACTGAAGCTGATGTAGAAAGTTATCTTAAAGAAAACACAAACATGGTGGCTTCTAAAGCTAAAGAAGCTGGTAAGCAAAGAGGTTTTATAATGCCTGATGGTAAAACTATTATTATAAATAAAGATGTAGCTTCTAAAGAAGGCGCTGTAACTACAGCTGCTCATGAAATATTACATGGTGTTTTATTCAATACACTTAATAAAGGCGGTGAAAGTGCTTTTGCTTTAGCTAATGCTATTAAAATGCAATTAAGTAATATTAGCACTGAAGACTTTAAAAACTCAGATCTTGCCGCTAGAATAGAACAATATAAAGCAGATCCTGATATTAGCGAAACTACCAAAGCTGAAGAAGTGTTAACTTTATTTTCTGAAGCTTTAGCCACTGGTGATATTAAGTTTAATGAAAATGTATTTACTAAAATAAAAGATTTTGTTAGACGTATATTACAAAATGCTGGTTTTAGTAAAATAGATTTCAACGATAGTAAGGATGTATATAATTTTATAAAAGATTATAACAAGTCTGTTGCTAAAGGTAAATTTACTAAAGCTCAAGTTAAAGCAGCTAAAGAAGGTGTTGCTGTTGGTAGAAGATTAAAAGAGCGAGTTGAAGATGTAGCTGAAAAAGGAGTTGATAAAACTATACTTAAGTTTTCTAAACAAGCTTCTGATAATGTTCAAAAAATATATGAAGAGCAAGGTGTTGGCGGTGCGTTAGATATTATTGAAGAGTTTAAACCTATTGTAAATAAAATAGTACAACGAAGAAGTGAAGCTCCAAACTTTGATAGACAATTACTTACTGACGAAATAGAAACTGGTAGAAGAGGTTTATTGGAATTAATACAAGATTACAATATAGAATCAGGTGTGCCATTAGCTGCTTACATAAATAAGTTTTTACCAGCTAGAGCTATTGAAGCATCTAGAAGAGTTTTAGGCGAGACATTTGAAGAAGATATATCACAAAGAGTAGACATAGCGGCTCCTGAAGTAGAAGTTGAAATAAAGACTAAAGAGGAAAAAGTACCAAGAAGTTTAAGAAAAAAGCTTAATATTGAAAAAGGTTCTGATCTTTATAATAAAGTTAAAGATGCTGTAGTTAAAACGTTCGGTACAAAGCTTCCAGAAGTTACAGATCCTAAGTTTAAGAAAGCTTTATCCGATAGTTATAAAAGAGAACTTAAAAAAGAAATTAATGCTTTAATGGGTACTAGATCAGATTTTAAAATGTTTGTAACTAACAATGCTGAAACACTGTATAAATCTATACCTCAAGAAACTATTAACAAAAGATTCCAAGCTTTTTCAGAACCTGTATTAGACAAAGAAGGTAAGCAAGTCAGAGAAAAAACAGCCGTTGGTAAAGGCATATTTAAAAAGAAACCTTTTAATAAAGAAGAATTTATTAATTATTTCTTAGGTGAAGATGTAGGAGCATCGACTAAAGGTACTAGAAAAACTGCATTATCAGAAACTATAGCAGATGAAATGGCTTTAGATGCTACATTAGAAGTATTAGAAGATCCTAAAGTATTTGAAAAGTTTAAAGAAATACAAGAGATAGAAGGTAAAGAAGTTCCTAAAGATATTAAACCTAAAATATCTGAAAAAGTAAAAAGACCTGAAGGATTTAAGTTTAGTTTTACTAGTAAACAAAAATCTAAAATAGAAAAAGCTAAAAAACAGTTTGATCAAGGTGAAGAACTAAAAACAGATAACTGGAATAAAATAGTAGAAGCTTATGGTTTTGAATCAATTAACATGAATAGTTTAGAAGGTAAAAACGTGGCTAAAAAAATACTTTTTGAAGGTGTTGATGGTAAAAAACCTATAATAAGAAACTTACCTAAAAGTTTTATAATAAATAATAAAGGAACTTTCTCTAATGGCGGTATGTATGAAACTGTTAGAGACGGAAATTCAAAACGTATACCACTAACTAAAAAAGAATTAAAATTTCTTTCAGATAACGGTTTTAAACCAAACCAACACAAAAATCTTAAAAGATTTAAATTAAAAAATGGTAATACTGTATTAAATAATAGTAAAGAATTTGTTACTAAAGAAATACAATTACAGATTTTGCCAGGTGCTAGAAATAACAGTAATAATGCTTTTATGTTTGCTAACAGCTTGCAAATAGATGAGGCTATAAAAGAAGCTGAAAAAATAGCAGCTAAAGAAGGTGTGCCAGCTTTTGCTCCTGAAAATTTAAATATAGATAAATCTCTTAAAAGAACTAGTTATTCAAGAATAATCAAAAAAGGTTTTGATAAGTTATTTTTAAATTCAGAAAAACAAAAAACAAAAGGATTTAAAAAAATATTATCTACTTTAAATAATTTAATACAAGAAGATCCAAACTATTATTTACCTACTATAGCTGCTATATTATCTTCTACTAGTGGTAGTCAAGGTCATTTTATAAGAAAAGGATCTGTAGTAAGTTTTTTAAATAAATTAAAATTGCTAAAAACTGTTGAAGAACATTTATCTCCGGCGTCTAGCTTTGCAAAATTTGTTTTTGATAGAATGGTTCAAGGTGATTTTAATAAATATATAGACAACTCTTTAAATGTTTACAAACAGGGATTACTACCATTAGTGTATGATAAAATGTTAAAAGGCGTAGGTCCAGATGGTAATGCTTTTAATTATATAAAAAATATACCTAAAAAGTATAAGTTAGATGTTTTATTAGGTAAAATTCCTGTTTGGGTAAGGTATTTTAATCCCGACGTTAATTCTCAAATTAGAGTAGACGAAAATGGAGTAAAAAGAAAAGGTATTGATCCTAATGTTATTATATTAGAAAACGGAAATTCTATAGCTAAAGAATATGGATTAGATGTTGACTTTAAGTTATTAAATTCTAATGTAATAGCTTTACAACAAAAACTTCTTTTTGAAATATTCACAAACCCAAACATGACAAAAGCTAAGGCTAGGGCTGAGTTAGATCAATACTTAAAAATAGCACCAAGTCAGCTAAAAGCTAGTAAAAGTACTAATAAAACTCTTAATGATTCTAAAGTATTAGATGTAGAAGGTAATTTAAATATTCAAGATTTACTAAGTAAAGCTGCTAGTATAGATGAAGCTTTAAGTATTGCTAGAGATGTCAATGCTCCTGCTAAAAAGATTAGGGTGTTTGATTTTGACGACACGTTAGCTACTACTAAATCAGATGTTTTATTTACAGCGCCTGACGGAACTGAAGGTAAATTAAACGCTGAAGAGTTTGCAAGAGATGGTAAAGAACTTTTAGATCAAGGTTATGTGTTTGACTTTTCTGAATTTAATAAAGTAACTAAAGGTAAACCTGGTCCATTATTAGAAGTAGCTAAAAAGATACAAGCAGCAAGAGGAACAGAAGATGTTTTTGTTTTAACTGCTAGAGCACCTGAAGCTCAAGTAGCTATTAAAGAATTTTTAGATGGTGTAGGATTAAATATACCATTAGAAAATATAACTGGTTTAGGTAACTCTACAGGTGAAGCTAAAGCTAATTGGATGATTGATAAAGCAGCAGAAGGTTATAATGATTTTTATTTTGCTGATGATGCATATCAAAATGTTAAAGCGGTTAGAGATGTAATGTCTGTTATCGATGTTAAATCTAAAGTACAGCGAGCTAAATTTTCATTAGCAAAAGATTTAAACTCTGACTTTAATAAAATATTAGAAAACAAAACTGGTATTGGTGCTGAAAAAGTATATTCAGATGCTAGGGCTAAAACAGTCGGAGCAAGTAAAGGTAAATTTAAATTCTTTATTCCACCATCAGCTGAAGATTTTGTAGGTTTATTATATCCAACATTGGCTAAAGGTAGATTAGGTGATCAACAGATGGCTTGGTATAAAGAAAGATTATTAAATCCTTTTGCAAGAGCTATGGAGAATTTGTCAAGAGATAGAATTAATTTAATGAATGATTTTAAAGCTCTTAAAAAAGAACTTGAAGTACCTAAAGACTTACGTAAAGAAGCTATTGATGGTTTCACTAATGAACAAGCTGTAAGAGTTTATTTATGGAATAAACAAGGTTTAGATACACCAGGTATATCAAAAAGGGATTTAAAAGATTTAACTGATGTTGTTAATAAAAACCCTAAGCTAAAGGTGTTTGCAGATCAACTACAAGCTATAAATAAATCAGAAGGTTATCCAGCGCCACAAGAGTCTTGGCTAGTTGGTACAATAACAACTGATCTTATTAATGGTTTAAATACTGTTAAGCGTGCTAAGTATTTAGAAGAGTGGCAAACTAATGCTGATATAATATTTTCTAAGGAAAATCTAAACAAGATGGAAGCTATATATGGTCCTAAGTATAGAGAAGCTATGGAAAATATATTATCTAGAATGAAAACTGGTAAGAATAGATTGTTTAGTGAAAGCAGGATAGGTAATCAAGTATTAGATTATATTAACGGATCTATTGGAGCTATAATGTTCTTTAACACTAGATCAGCTGTACTTCAAACAATATCTTCTATTAACTTTATAAACTGGACAGATAATAATATATATAAAGCTGGAAAAGCTTTTGCTAATCAACCACAGTATTGGAAAGATTTTAAAACTTTAATTAATTCAGATTTTTTAAGAGACAGAAGACAAGGTTTAAAACTTAATATATCTGAAAGTGAAATAGCAGATGCTGCTAAAACATCTAAGAATAAAGCTAAAGCTGCTATAAATTATATACTTCAAAAAGGATTTTTACCAACTCAAATAGCTGATAGTTTTGCAATTGCTTCAGGTGGTGCTACATTTTATAGGAATAAAATAAACTCTTTAATAAAACAAGGCGTATCTGAAAAAGAAGCAGAAAAACAAGCTTTTACAGAATTTAGAGAGATAGCTGAAGAATCTCAGCAATCAAGTAGACCAGATAAGATATCACAACAACAAGCAAGTAATGTAGGTAGAGTTATATTAGCATTTGCTAACACACCGTCTCAGTATGCTAGAATAATAAAAAAAGCAGCTAGTGATCTTAAAAATAAAAGAGGTAATTGGAAAAATAATGTATCTAAAATAATATATTATGGAGCTATGCAAAACTTAATATTCAACGTTTTACAACAAGCTTTATTTTCTATTGGGTTTGGCTATGAAGATGAAGATAAAAAAGAGAAAAAATATGTAGGAGTTGCTAATGGTATGATTGATTCTTTACTAAGAGGTTTAGGATATGGAGGCGCAGCAGTTGCTGTTGGTAAAAACTTATTGTTAGATGTATATGAAAGATCTAAAAGAGATAGACCTGAGTATGTAGATGCTGCTTGGAAATTGTTAGACTTTTCCCCACCAATAGATTCTAAAGTTTCTAAACTAAAAGCCGCTGGATATATGGTAGATAAGTATGAAAAAGAAATGTCATATAAAGGTTTTGCTTTAGATAATCCAGCTTATGAAGCCGCTTCAAAAGTTGTTTCAGCAACTACTAACATACCTTTAGATAGATTATTTTCAAAAGTAAATAATATCTCATCAGCTATGGCAGAAGATACAGAAACATGGCAAAGTGTAGCTATGATGTTAGGATGGCCAGAATGGCAAATAAAGCCAACAAAAAAAGAAGAACCAGAAAGCTATATATTAATTAAGTAAGGAACAAAAAATACTGGGCACCATACCCAAAGTTCCTGTAACCAAAAAAGGGGAAGTCGTAATGACCTCCCCTTTTTATATTTAACACCATGGGCAAAATCCGCCCGGACAGTTTTCACACATAATTTTAATTTTAGAATCTATAAGTAATACCAAAAGCAAATATAAAACCTCCACTAGCTATAGCTAAAGTATTAGGATTTAAATTGATTTTTTGTTTATGCATAATCATATTGCCAGCAGCAAAGCTAGCTAGGCTTATACCACCTATTATTGCTAATTTTCTCATTCTTTTATTTTTATTATAAGGTATACGTTAGAAAACATTATACTTATTAAAACAATAGCTGCATATATTATAGCATCGCTTAAATGAGGTTTAACTGCTAAAGTAAAACCACATAATGTAACCATTTTAATAAATAAACTTCCGTACATAATGCCATAGCCGGCTTTTTCAAACCGACTAGTTAGCATTACTACCAAAAATGTTATTACAAGAACTAATATTGCAGCAACAAATCCGTATACAGCTGACGCTATCATGTTATTTCACATGAACTACCAACACAAGCTAATTCTCCAGCTAAGTCAGTTTCATCATCAACTTCTACAATTTTACTAAGATCAACGTCTTTAAGATGAGTCATAGCCATATCGTATTGTACTTTGCTTATGTCTTCAAATGGTGCTTGAGTATATGTACCACCATCATAAGGAAGTACAGATAAGCCATTGTAATGGTCTCTGTTTTCCCACATCCATTTACCAGCTTGATCCCACTCTGTTTGTTTTAAACTAACAGTGGCTGAAACATTGTGAGTGTTAGACCCTTTTCTATGACCAGGTTTAACCCACTCTGTAGCAACCTTTTTTATTCTTTCAAGTAAATCAAAAGGTGATTCATCTCTTAATATAGAACCTTTAGGTGCTTTTTGTGGTATACTAATTACAGCTGTATCATGAGGTCTGAAAAATTCATCTTCAATTAATTCAGGGTGGTTTTCTGATAAATACTTATACATAGATTCGTTTTTACCAACTCTGATTCTACGCGTATAATAATCATTATGCCAAGCATGAATACCAGATGAAGTTCCTAATGTCAGAGATGTCGTTCCAGCAGGCTTCACGGTTGTACATCTAGCAGCTGGATTAATACCAATAGCTTTAGCTGTTTTTGTATTCTCTCTTTTTACTATATTTGCAGCGGCTTTCATATCCAACGGCAGCACAGCGGCACTCGCGATCCCTGTCATTGATACACCGATAAGGGCGTCCTTCTCTGTCGTATCTCTCCATACGTCTCTTAAATAATGAAAGTCAGTGTAGCCAGCTTGTAATGTACCTATAAAGCTTGCTTGCCTAACTCTTTCGTTAAAATCCTCTTGTGATTCAATATCACTAGCATTTACCTCACATAAGTTGCAGAACTGATATGGTCGTAAAGCTATTTCGCAGCATGGGTTTGTTCCCCAGTCTTTATCGTTGTTAAGATATATACCAGGCTCACCTGACCCTGATAGCTCTACACGTTTCCAAAGATCCATAAAAAAATCTTTAGTTACTTTATGTCTCATAAGTACAGCTGAGTTATTAGCTCTACCTCTTTGTGGATCTGTTTCCCACCAATTACCAGACTTAGCACTAATCATTTCATTATCTTCAGCAGAAAATAAACTAATAAGCGCTGCTCTACGTATACCACCTGCTAAAACAGCATCTGCAATATGGCAAACAATGTCATGAGCTTCTAAAGTAGAAAGTGGTGTACCATCTTCTTTATTATCAAATATACCTTTTATTTTTAGTATACACTCTTTCAATGGTTGTGGTCCTGGTGCTTTGCCTCCAGACGTTACTAACTGAGCTCCCTTTGGTCTAATATCAGAAAAATCAAACTGTACGCTAGATGATCTCTTATCGCCCATATAAGACTTCATAAGAACTTTTATTGCGTCAGCCCAACCTTCAATACTGTCACCGATTAAAAACCTTCTAGTTCTTTTAACATAAGGTTTATTAACCATAGGTAATTTAGATACGTGGTGGTTTTGAACTGAGTATCCTACGCCAGTTCCACCAAGTAGCAAAAACATTATCTCATGAAAACACTCAATGCTATCAATAGGTAGATAAGCACAAT
>JAAHTH010000258.1_pt1 | contig 18839 bp, 42 predicted proteins | sample 6116091 | NCBI WGS metagenome assembly JAAHTH01 (sample SAMN13939990, study PRJNA603662) | sponge metagenome | isolation source: marine sponge | host: Mycale hentscheli | place: New Zealand | collected 2006 | reverse complement strand
ATATAAAAAAAGACAAAAACAAAAAAACAATTAAAATGGCAGAAATTTCAAAAGATAGTAAGTTTACACTAAGCATTGAGTCGTTAGTGGTTGTAGGTAGTGTATTAGTTACTATGGTGGGTATGTGGTTCACGCTTCAAGCTGAAATACAATTAGCTAAAGAGTTACCGCCTCCAGAGGTGTCAAGGACGGAGTATGATCTTAAAGATCAACTAATTAGAGAAACAATATTAAACACTCAAGAAAAAGTTGAAGAAAACAGCAAAAAACTTGATGACATTGACGGAAAACTATACGAGTTAATTAAACAAAAATAACAACCATGAAACAATTTACTTTAATCTTAGCGCTTTTTTTAACAACAAACATATTTTCACAGGAATTTAAGCTAGTACAAATCAATGCAGAGTGGAACCAACATAATGACATAGGCTTTAGTCAAGTCGAAGGAATTCAAATACAATATGCTTTGTTACACCAACAATCAGCTGAACTAAGAAGAGAAATAAAATCAGTGCCAACGCTTATATTATATAGAGACGGCCGTATCGCGTATAGTTGGAAAGCTGGTATTGATCTTAAGTGCAAGGTAACACCACACGATATTATAACTATCATTGAAAGACTAAAACAGTAATATATGGATAATAAAATAAGTAAACACATATCTTACAAAGAGGCTACGTTTTCACAAACAGCCACTAGAAAAAGTATAGACAACACGCCATCTGCCGATGTTATTGAACGAATGAAAGCTGTTGCTGAAAATGTATTTGAACCACTTAGAGCACACGTAGGAGGTCCTATTAAAATTAACAGCTTCTACCGTTCTATTGCTTTAAACGTAGCTATAGGAGGCGCTAAATCGTCTCAGCACACGCGTGGTGAAGCAATTGATATTGATGATACATTTGGTCACATGTCAAACAAGGAGATGTTCGCTTTTATTAAAGATGAACTAGACTTTGATCAACTTATATGGGAGTTTGGTGACGATGAAAACCCAGCGTGGGTACATGTTAGTTATGCATCACCTAAAAACAACCGTAGAAGAATATTAAAAGCTGAAAGGAAAAACGGTAAAACAACTTATAACGTAATGAACGTATAATTATGGCAATGAAAAAATCAAAAAAGTCACCGTGTTGGTCAGGATATGAAATGGTCGGCATGAAGAAAAAAGGAAATAAGAAAGTTCCAAACTGTGTACCATTAACTAAAAAAAAGAAATAAATCATGGCTTATCCAAAAACAAAAACAAAATCAAAAAAATCAAAGTGTAAAACCTGTGGTAAATCACATGCTGGTAAATGTAAAAAGTAATGGCTGATAAAAGTAAGATGGCTTGTAATAAGCCAGTTAAGTCTGATAGAGCTGGTAAAAAAAAGATGGTTAAAGCATGTGCCAATGGCAAGGAGAAGCTTATACATTTTGGAGCCAGCGGTTATGGACATAATTACTCTGCCGCTGCAAGAAAATCTTTTAAAGCCAGACATAAATGTGGATCAGCTACTAGTAAATTAACAGCTAGATATTGGGCTTGTAAAAATTTATGGGGTGGTAAAGGTGGAAGTAAGAAATCTAACCCAAAAGGAGTAAAAGGTAAATATTAAATTATGAAGAAATTAATTGATAAATTACAAAGTGCTTGGAATAGTTTATTGTATAAGCTAATGTTCAAGAAGTACAAATAAGGAAACAAAATAAAATGGGCGTACCATACCCAAAAGTTTCCTGTAACCAGAAAGGGGATCTCAAATGAGGTCCCCTTTTTTGATTACTAACTAAACTAAACTAAACAATGCTATACACATTAAATATTATATGTATCAAAAAGTCATAACTTTTGGCCTTTAGCCATCGCATGACAGGCAGTCTGGATCCATTGCTGATGCCGCAATATCTCCTCGCAATACTGATTCTGTACGCACATAATATAATGTTTTAATTCCTTTTTTCCAAGCTTCCATATGTACTTGGTTAAGCCACTTCGGGGTAGCTTCACTTGGAAAGGCTAAGTTAAGACTCACTGACTGGTCTATATACTGCTGTCGTATTCCCGCTTGATTAACCAATTCAAGTTGATTGATCTCTTTAAAAGTTTTAAAAACTTCCTTAGCAGGAATATCGTGCGCCATTTGTATATTATCCAGCTCACTGATATCTTGAACCGAACCTCCGTCAGCCAAGATTTTATCCCAGATTTCATTTGTATTTAATTTATGTTTCTTTAATAGTTTAAGTAGTGTTGGGTTTTTTCTTATGAATGTTCCTTTAGCGCTCTGTTCAGTGAATACATTAGCTGCCCAAGGTTCGATGCCAGGAGAAATGTTACCAGAAAGCTTGCTGTTACTAACAGTGGGGGCAATGGCTCGTAAATGAGTATTGCGCATGCCAGTACCAGCACACCAAAGAGGTTCGCCATAAGTTTCAGCCAAAGCCATTGATGCTCTTTCAGACTCAATCTTAATCTGTGAAAATATTTTCCTAGTTTCAAACTGAGCAAGCAAACCTTCAAAAGGAATACCCTTTTCCTGGAGATAGGTGTGCCATCCAAGTACACCCAACCCCAACGCGCGCCCTCTCTGAGCAGAACGAACGGAGTTTTCAAAACCTCTAAGTCCTTTTGCTCTTTGAATAAATTCCTCCATAACCCCATCAAGAAACCATATGGCGTCGTGTATAAGGTTAGTATCTTTCCATTCTTCATATTTAGCTAAATTTAATGATGACAAACAGCAAACAAAGCTATGATTCTCATCTGTATGTAATGTAATCTCACTACAGATATTAGTCATATGAACCTTTAGTCCGTTTGCTTTATATGCGACTGGGTTTGCTTTATTAGTATTTCCTTTAAACAAGATATATGGCTCTCCAGTTGCTTTACGTTTCCTAAGTAGTTTACTCCATCTAGATCGTGCTTCTGCATCGCCTTGCTCAAGCTTACGCATAAATTTATCACCAACAACTGCGCACTGGTGTAGATTAAGACTTTGTCTGTTGACGTCTCCTTTAGGTTCTCGTATTTCAAGCCATTCTGGAAAGTCATCGTGCTCAATGTTAATATTGACTGAAGCAGCTCCTCGTCGAACTGAGCCTTGATTGGTAGCAAGTATGGTAGAATCATATATCTTACAAAATGGTACAACACCATCAGATGTGCCGTTACCGGTTATTCTAGCGCCAGCGGGTCTGATCATATTTACACCAATGCCAACTCCACCGCCGTGCTTAGCGAGTAACATCATCTCTAAGTTTTTACCACCGATTTCCTGGATGCTATCACCAACATCGATACCAAAGCAACTAATCGGTAAACCACGATCTGTACCTGTGTTTGACAATACTGGAGAAGCTAGACACAACCAACCGTTCCATATGTAATCAAAGAATTTTTCTGTTAACTCAGGCTTATACAACCTACGAGCGACGCTACTAGCAACGCGAGTGTAAGCATCACGAGGAGTTTCACCAGGAAGTAAGTAACCTCCAGATATTGTTTTTTTGTATACATCCGTGTTACCCCACTCAGGATAGTCTTCACCTTTTTTCCAATCATTGTTCCACATATTATTTGTCTATCTTGTATTTCATCGCGATCATCGTCATTACAAACGATACCACGAAACCTATTAATAAAAAATTACTCACTGTCATCTTCTTTTGCTTGTTTATCAACCTGCTCTTTTAGTTTTTCAATAGCTTCTTGATAATCAGGCATACACTTAATTGTTTCAAGTGTACCAACAGCTAGATCTTTTAAGTACGCTGTTTCATCCAGTAACTGTTGAACAACATTTATTAAAGCTTTAATTTGTTTGTCGTGTAAGTCTGCCTTACTTTGTTTCTGTCCTTTCATAATAGTATATTATTATATTTAATAAAATTTATAATGGTATATTATTGCCTACCAAATGTCCTCAAAATCCTCTCCTTCACCAGCTTTACTATAGTCCGTGGGCCTAATAGCAAAGAAATCTGTATGAGTAAGACCACCAGTAAGGTGATAGAACCAATCAAGGTTGCTCGCAGCCCCTCTATCAAATACAAAGTGGTTAGATAAATCACTATAACCGAGCTCGACAAGTTTTTCATTAGCACGTTTTTTAATAAAGTGCTTAAGGTCATTAGCTTTGATGCCTTCAATGTCTCCCATCTCAAACATTTTGTCAATGTATTTGATCTCAAGATCAACCATTGTTTCAGCTGCTTTAATAATGTCATCCTTACATAAATGTTTTAGTTGATTATTTTCTTCACACATATGACGGAATAATTGACAACCCATCTTACTATGTAGTGATTCATCTCGTACAGACCATTTCATTTGTTGGCCAATACCTTTTAATAGGTTTCTTAGCTGAAAAGAATATAACACAGCAAAAGCACTATAAAGGCTAACACCCTCAGCAAAGGCTGAAAATACAGCAAGAGACTTGCCAATACCAATAGGATCATTACCTCCATAAGCCACCAAGTTTTCAAACCTATCCGCCGTCGCAGGCTCGTGTAAAAACGCTTCATAATCTTCAAGTCCTAATGTTTCATTTAAATAACTATATGCCACAGCGTGTACTGTTTCTTGACTACCAAACATCATAGCCATCTGCTGGATCTCATGCTTTGGAAACCAACTAACCACTTTTTGTGTCCAGTAATCTGATACAGCACATTCTGTTTGTGCAAATCCTAATAAAATATTACCTACTAGGTTTTTTTCTTTTTCAGTTAACTTCTCATTCCAGTCTTTAATATCAGACTGCATTGAGATCTCTGTGTGAAGCCAAAAGCTTTGTGCTTGCTTCAACCAACCCTCTGTATAATAATCAGGGTATTCAAACGGCTTGTACGCAACGCGCTCATCAAACAATCCCATTATTTTTCTACAATTAAAGCTATATCAACAAATGGTAAATACAAAACATATATTGTACTTTCCTCCTGTCTGTATTCTCTAAAGCCAACTACAACTCCAGGATAAAATCCTAATTGTACGGCCCAACCTTTTTCTTCTTTATCCATGACACTTAATATTATATTTATTTTGTATTTCTACAAGTTCTTTATATTTAACTCTACCTCGATTGGTTATAGACCATTTAATCCACTTATCAATCTGGCGCTCTACATATTTTTGCCTAGCTAGCTTTTTCGCTTTTGCAGGATCATGTCGATTGTTCTGTCGCATTCCGTTTGATTTTGTGGTTTATATAACACCCTATTGTCACCATTATCTGTCATCCATTTTTTAAATAACTTCCAACGTATCGGGAAAGACTCATTAGCGCGGCCTTTGCATTCAATAATAAAATCGTCTGCAACGAAATCAGGCGTGTACTTAATGTTAAGTATCTTCTTACACCCTCTTTCTCTGTATTCACCTTTGCCATTTGATTGTCTTTCTATTGAGCTGTTTGTGAATTCAAAACCTGGTATTAATTCAAATGTTGTTCCTTCATAATCAGCTTTGATCTTAGCTTTTTTCAAAGCCATATACATATATCTCTCAAGACCTGAAGCAAAGTTAATACCATCATATGATATTTTCTTTGCTTGTACTGGCCCCTTTTTTTTAGACTTCTTCCTCCTCATAATGTAAACCGTCGTTACCGTTTTGTCCAATTATATTCATTCTTTCTTCGTCTGCCGTGCTAAGAATATCTAAGTCTACAAATTTATTAATCAATGCTTCCTCTGATAGATCTTGTATTTCTTCTTTAGCAGCTTGTATATAAAGTACTGCATCCATTAGTTCTTCTTGAACATCGTTTATATACTTAAACAAACCTTTTAATTTAGTAGTACGTTCTTCATGTAAAGTAGTACCATACTTTTTATAACCAACATTAGACCTGTCAACGAATTTATCTACAACACGTTCAACTACGGGATCTCTAAATACTATTGATTTGTTTTTCATAAAGTTACTTTTTTCCAGTGATCAGTTGTACCCATAGGCACTGATACTTGTTTTACAAATGTTCCATTAACCATTTCACCTTTTCTATTTGCTATCTCATTATATGCTGAGGTAACACATTCTTCAATACGCACGTCTTCAAGTTCAGCAAGATTAGTAAGAACAACAACCATATCACCAATAGCATCGATAATCTCAGCTTTATCGTTTTTAAGTAATGACTGAGCTAGCTCGCCAGCTTCTTCCATAAGCTTAACGTATTGTGTTTGTGAGTTGCCTTTGTCGTATATACCTCGTTCTTTAGCCCAAGCACGTATGTTTTTAAACATATCTAGCTCTTCAACTGGATTAACAAGTGATTCAGCAAATGCTTTATTGTATATGAAGCTTTTGTTCTTATCGAACATAGATGGCTTGGCATTTTTATAAATCCATTTAGTGGTAGATTTATTAATTTCAAATTCATGACCGTCAGGTGTATTCCATTTAACACCGTCCATATCCATTAGTCTGCCTTTGAGTTTGTTAACCGGGCAGTCAAACGTAGTTGTTGCTTCTGTAGCTCTTGGTAACATAGATTTAGGTTTTTTATTAAACAAGCTTTTATATGATCTTCTATCAATCTTATACCCGTATAAATGTTGAAGTTCTAGCTCCTTGCGTGATACGTAATCAATGTCTTCGCTCGAGTCTAGAACCTCATATTCTCCTTTCTTGTACCCTTGCGTTACAGTAACCCGCTTATTAAGATCACGTGTGACCCCTATTTTTTTACCTGGTATGTGATAAATATAATACATTTTCTTTAAAGTTTATCGTTATATAAATGTAAATTATTAGCAAAATGATAATAAGTCCCAGTTTCAATATTAAGACGATCTGCGACCATCTTTTGCAACATTGAAAAACAGTACTGATCATTACAGAAACCGTACCAGAGGTCGTTAGAACGCATCATAACAGACATATTGAGCTTATTGTCGACAATATAAAAATGTATAGCATAAGTACACGGTGTGTCGTACTGGTACTTAACAAATTCCTTGCCGTCAAATATAGACAATGACGCTTGTCTTGTCTCAGGATTATCCTTTAATTTATTTACTACAATATCTAATTGATAATCTCTATTCCATTGCCAACCATAGTTAGACATAACTCGTCCAGCACTGTTAGCCATTTTTTTCCAGATCTTAGGTACTCTACCATATATCTCTCCAAGTTTTTCTAAGCTAGGATCGCCAGACAAATACCACAACCATTCAGCTTGAGCATAATCATAATTCCAAGCTCTATCCCTATGCGTGATATGATTATCCATAGGGTTTTGAATTTCAAAACCAACATTGAATAATGCTTTTGTATCACCAAATTTAATACCAGTGTTTCTTATAACTTCATTGAAGTATTCAAACGCGTGGTCAGCATTTTCAAATTCATTTTTTAGGTCCATGTTTCTCATAATAATACATATAATACTCGTTCATTTTTTTGTCTAAATCAACTTTTAAATAATGATCTGGACTTTGGTGTTCTCTACCATTAATGTTAACCACAATATACCAAGCGCCTGGTTTAGGCCCTCTAGCTATTGCTCTAGGGTATATCTTGATGCCGTTTTTTATGCACCAGTAAAAAGCTTGAAATTCATTTTCTTCTTCTCCGTATGTACCCATTTATTCCCATGGCATTTTTTCTCCATCGTCTAACTGTAGTGGTTCGTGTGGTATAAAGCATCCTGATCGATGCTCCCATTTAAAATGTGCTTCGGCTCCGTTCTCACCTAAGTTTTGGAATTTAACCTTAAGAACTTTTGCTTTAACCGTCTTAGCCTCATAATCTCTGTGTACCAAAATACCGTGATATGAAGCATCATACCATTCGCCGCCACCCTTAATGTTGTACATAGTTGGCTCTTCGATTTTTCCATCTTTATCTTTATACATTTTAGTTGGGTGAGCAACAACAATAACAAGTACATCATACTTCTTTGCAAATATTTCTATTTTAGTTAAGTACTCTAGTGTATATACATTTACATCACCAGAAGCATCTTGTGCTCTTACCTTGTTAAACGGATCTATAACTAAACACTTGATACCCTTACGCTTAACTAACTCAGCGCCTTTACGTAAGACAGCGTCAAGAGTATAACGTTCCATATCAATAAAGAAAAAGTTACTATTAACATGATCAGCAACTTGATTCCATTTATCAGTGTGTATGTCTTTCTCTGTAGGCATATCTTGCCATACCTTACGCATCAGCTTATGAGCATGTAAATAAGTAGGTTGGTTTTCTGGAGAGGCAAAAGCTGTTTTCCAAGCATAGTTTTGGTTGTAACCAACAACCATTTGATCTACAAAATCACTTTTCCCAGAGCTCGGAATGCCAGTGACAGTAATGAACTGACCAGTATAAGTACTAAAAATAGAATCAAAGTTGTCCAAACCAATTTGAAACCCTGGTTTAAAACCGTTTCGCACGAAGTCTGTGACTTCATCTTCCACATCTTTGAACGTTGTGACATTTTCGAGTGGTACTGGTCTTGCTCCGGTAATACGCTTTTGTAATTCTTCTTTGCCATATTTTAATAAGTATTCATTTGCATCCTTACAATCTTCAAAGCTAGCTAAATAGCAAGTCTCAGATCCAAGACGTCTTACTAACTCTGACTGTAGTGCTTGACCTGCTTCGTCTGAGTCAACAGCTATGATTACTTTTTCTTTATCTTCAAAGTAATCAATACAGTTATCAAGATATTCTAAATTATTTGTATTAAGAGTTGCACCGTTTGGTACAGATATTACATTGGTAATACCGGCTTCGTGTAAAGCTAATACGTCCATTTCGCCCTCAACAATTATACAATTGTCAAAGCCAACAACACTATTAATGTTGTAAAAGACTTTCTCAGCCCCTTTATATAATTTAAAGTTCTTTCTTCCATCACGATACTTAATATTAATAAGTTGATCGCCCATGAAATAATTGAACTTTATAACATTCTCGGTTTTACCGGTTTGAGGCATATACTCAGGACCGTTGCTAATACCTAAACTAGCAACAGTTGCCTGAGATATTCCTCTTGTAGCAAACCATCCCAGCACTTTAGCATCAATGATGTCAGCTAATTCAGGGACATCAGGTCGAATATACTCTCGTTCTGATGCTCCCTTACGTTGATACGTGTGTAACTGGAATGATTTATTACAATTGTGGCAAGTACCGAGACCCCGTTCCCAATCATAAGAAGCACATTGTGCTTTTTGATTTTTAGGTTTTCTATCAGCAGAGCACAAGGGGCAGATTCCTTGTTTTTTGCCTGCGTCTAGATCGTACTGATTGAACTTGTCAATCAAGAATCCATTGATCTCTGTTTCGTTAACTTGCATTGATTTGATTTGATTTAATAACCTGATTCTTCTAAACAGTCTGGGCAGATATCACAGAAGTCATAATCTTGTACTTCCATTTCTTTCCCGCAAAATTCGCAATTCATTAGAACGGTAGATCGTCTTCAACGACCTGTGGAGCTGGAGCTTTATATTGCTGCTGTTGTTGACCATCACGTGGTGCTGCAGCTACGTTATCTCCATTTGTCCAGTTTACTTTGGCGTTACCTAAATAAACCTTTGGTACCTTAGCTTCACGTTCTTCTTTTGATTGAGCTACAATAACTGGTCCATTGTTTCCAAAGTTATCAAGCTCGTCATTAAGTGTTAGTGTTACTGGTAGATACTTACCTTTTTTCCCATCAATAATTTTTTCTTTTGGGATTTTTGTTAGATCAATACTGAAATTAATAATACTTGCCATTTGTTAAATAATTAATTGTTAAACTTACTTTTATAATGTTTTTGAAATAAAATATTCTGCTGGATTAAAGTTTTCGTCTTTATAGAATAACCTATACTGCTCAACTGCTTTTTGTACTTTTTCCTTGCCAGATTCTAAGAACTGTGGGGAACAATCAAATATACCGATTTTTTTAGACTTTTTACATATGACAATGAATAAAAAATCCATCTTGAAATATGTAGAATAAATGTATGCTTGACTATCGTAGTTATATACTTTCGCTGAATAACTAAATTTATCTATGTCTGATGTAGTCTTAAGATCAATAACATAACCTTGAGTATTATTAACTATATCAGCCTTAAGCTTCCACCATTCACCCTCTAACTCTTGTACACCAGGTACTTCGTAATCAACATCGATATCTTGTATAAGCTCTCTGGCGGCTGTAACACCTAATAACTTATCCCTTAACTGGTTGAGCTCATCTGCTTCTTTTTCAAGCAAACACATCTCACCGCCAGAAAGATCCTTATACTTTTTTGTATTCCTAGTAGCAGCGTCAATTATCTTAAATCGTTCTAGCTTATCAGGTTCTAATACCAGAGTATGAAAATAAGATCCTTTAACAAGGTTTGGATTACCAACTATTGGTTGCTTGAAGCTCAACGGATCTTCTAGTAAAGATTTGATATCTGAATTAGATAAAAATTGTCTACCAAATTCACCGTAGTATTGCTCGTCATCATCCAGCTTATGCAGGACCTTATTTAACTCTGTCTTTGTCATATTATAATGTTCTTAGTTGTGCTTCTAGTTTTTTATCTAAAGCGTATTTGTTTTTAATAGCATCAACTGACCCTCCAGACTTGACATAGCTAACAGCTTTAGCATACGCTGGATCTTTATCAGATGTTAACGTTGGCTTTGCTTTTTCTCCTCGACCGTGAGTATTTGTAGCGTCACTGTCTTGGGTGTCGTCGATTAGTAATAAATTACCAAGTGAGTATTTCTTGGCGTAAGAAGATGCAGATCCAAACTGCTGAGGTACTTGCATACCTTTTTGATTTAAGTCAACTCCTACAATTGCTGAAACCTCAACTGGCATACCGCCTTCGGCATCGTGTATAGCAGCTGTTGACTTGATCATTGGTAGAGGATCTGTAGAGATTACCTCTTCTGTTACAGTAAAATACACTTTGTATTTACCGTTAAATGGTTTTAAGGCTTCTAATATATCTTCAGCTGATCTGAAGTTATACTTCCCGAAGGAATTATACCTTGTCTTTTTAGCCTTAAATTCGGCCTGAATAACACTAAGTTTTTCGTGGATGTTCATATAATTTAATTTAAAGTTTCTTTATTTATAATTACATATTTTATGGTTAATTTACAGATAATCAATTACTTGCGAGTGGTCTACACTGTCAATTAATTTTTGAACTGCTTGTTTTTTAATCTCTGATATTCTAACATAAGCACTAGGTTTTTCTATCCCTAATTTAGCTGCTATCTCATTTGCTGAATGTTTTTCACAGTCAAGTCCATAAGATAATCTTAACACCTCATATTCTGTATTATCAAGATGTTTAAGTAGCAAACCCTTAAGGTATATATTAAGCAAAGCTATGTTATACGGTTCAGACTTGTCTGCTATTTGATAGATCATATTTTCTTCTTCATCATCACCATAGCTTTTTTCATCTGTGGATAAAAACATAGCATTAAAAAACATAGCTACCATTTTTTCGTCTTTAGGATTTTTACGTATCTCATTGATCTTGTGCTCAGGTAATCTAATATTACCTCTATTTATATCAATAGCTCTACGTATACCACCTTTAACTCTTTTAGCAAAAAACGATTTCAATGTTTTTTCAATGTCTTCAGCTTCATTTAATACTAACCAATCAAGCTTGTCAACAGCTTTGATTAAAGATAAATTACCCTCTTGCAATATATCAAGTATAGACATAACTCCAGATGCCTGTTGAGATGTTGCAAATTTTCTCGCTATATTCTCAACTAGCGGCATAAACTTTATAATCATTTCATTTCTACTGTACTGATCATAAGGTTTTTCTTTAGGCATTGAAGATTTTAAATCTTCTTTATACCTAACATAGTTACTTATGTTATACTTTTTCATATCATACTGTTAAGAACGTCTTTTTCTTTTTTAAGCTGATCACCCATATTTCTGTGTATTGTTCTGGGTGTACAGTTTAATTTGTTAGCTATTTCACTTATTGTTATTTTTTTACCATCATCGTTTATCTCTATCATCATCTCATATATATCATCCTCAGTAATACGTTTTGATCTACCAACCATTTGCCCAACAATCTTAAGTTTTTCTTCCAATGTTAATTGGCTAAACTCTTTAAATATAACCTTGCGCTTTTTATTTCTTGGTGCTTCGTTAGTACTCTGACTTTGAATATCTTGAACGATGTCTTCTAATATTCGATTTGATATTTCAAATGTAATAAAATTATTTTTAATATTTGTTATGTAGCGTGATAAATTTTCAAACTGAGCATCGTTTAATTCAGGGTTTAAATATCTAAGAACTAATAGATGCCATTTTAAAGATTTATAACTAGTAATCTTAGCTTTACTTTTAAAGAGCTCATAACACTCAAAAGTACCGTCAGCATAGTAACTCCCCCAATCATACACCTCTGTTGGTATATCATTAATTGGTGATCGTCTATATACGATGCGTCTTTGAATTAAATATTCAAGTTTACGTTGTGACATTAGCCCCCTACTATATATTATACGTAGCCTATTGTCACAGTCTACATATTGGTTTTTGCAAATTTATAAAATAAATTTTGATTATTACACATATCCTTGGTCTTTTATTACATACCAAGATGTATATTCTTTAACATACTTAACTTTTTTAAGTTTAGTTTTACCGTCCAAAATTACATTACCGTTTTCTAAGAACTTAATCGTTTTCATACATTTCTTATTTTATTTACTACTCTATGTTTTTGATAATCAGGTAACATTGTAATTGGATTACAGTACGTTTCCCAAAATTTATGAAATCCTTTGCTTGGTTTTTTTTCTTCAGGTTCTACCCAACCTTCTATACGTTTCATTTTTCTCATAAACTCTTTTTTAATTTATTAATTTGTTCGACTACTTGAGCTGCATGTTCATAATCCTCATTGTTTAATAATACTTGAAGATCTTTTTCAAGCCTAACTATTTCATCTTCAATCATTTGCGTATGAGCATCAACATATTCTAATTTTATACCGTTTTCTCTTTCAATTTGTTTCACGAATTCTGCGTCATATTCTGCTTGTTTTAATAATATTTTTTCTACAATAATATCTGCTAACTTGTTTAATTCGTCGTCTGACATGGGCGTTTGATTAAAGGTTCACCGGCATTACGCACGGTATGTTTTTCGTTTTCGTAATAATTCCAGTAAGCTGATACAGCGTCACCGTCAACTTTATATTGATCAGGCATGCACTGAGGAGGCTCAGAAAAATGTGTGTATAGCAAACCTGGTGGTGGAGTTGCTAAAGCATCGCGGCATTTATCAATACTTAAATGATGCTTGCCATAACGCTTAGTATACTCTTTGCCAAGTGCTAACATGTGCAAATATAACCATTTATAATTAGCAACTGATGATCGTACCCATATAGTTGATGGATGATTTAAATGTGCTTTTTTATATGGTACATTGTGCCCATTATTAAATACATGATGAGCAGTACACAGCATTTGTGCTGACTCTAGTATCATTTTAACTTTGTGCTTGTCATAAAAATAACTAGCGGCTTTGACCGGATCGTGGTCAAGATAAAATATATTCATATCGTTTGTTTATTATATTATCTACAGTTAATCGTATTTAATTTGTAAAAGCTTTAACACGAAGTAAATAACAATAACGTTCCTATAAGGAATAAAAAGAATACTATTCTCGCACTGTCTTCATATTGTTTTTCTCTATTTGTCATATTAGTGGAATATTAAGCCTACACGATGATTTTTATTGAACCATTTGGTTGCATATAAATCAATCTTAGACGCGTTTATATAGTTTGCACGTGATAGATCAGATTCATTGTTAAAGATGTCTGTATGACGATCTATGGCTTTGTCGATCATATGCTTTTGTTTGCCAGAATTACTGAATATTATATCGTAGTTATGTGGAAGCTGTGCTTTTTTAAGCATGTCAACCATATTGGTGTAGCTATAAAACTTCACGTTAGGGTTGAGCTCAGCAATCTTTATCCACTTAGCAAGATAAGCGCGAGAGTAATAGTCACCGCTGTCGTGCACACGTACGTAGTCAGGTCTCTTACGTTTGATCTCTTTATTCATCTCCCAAACAAAACTATCTAATTTGGTGAGTTCATATCGTTTCTCAAATGCAGGTTTGACGTTGCTCCATATGTATGCTCCTTTTTTAGCGTAACAAAACTTCACGCACTCATCTGCCATTGGGCATGTTAACTTACCAGACGAAGACTTATAAGCCGGAATTCCGAAGTTAAAGACTCGTACACCCAAGTCTTTAGATGTTCGTTTCAGTTTAGTGTTTTGTGTCAGTAAGTTCATAGCTTTTAATTATATCATCAATTTCGTTTTCATAGTCTATAAATTCCTCACATAATCTTAATAAATTACGTAAGCCTCGTAGCTCGAATCTGCTTAATTCAGTGGTTTCACCCTCTTCAAGAGCATACAAGCAGTCTTGCAGATCTTGAGCCGTGTTTTCAAAACGGCAGTAGCTCATATTAGGCATTAGAATAAACCGCTAAAAGTTAGACCAGCTGCTTTGACTTCAAGAATACTTGGTACGTGTATTGACCTGTAAGCTTTATCATTTACAGACCACACAACAAGTAGGTTGTAGTTATCAGGATTATAACGAGGATTACCTTGTAGGTTTTGTTTAACGCCTCGTCTTGCTAACATTTTGCGTAGTGATCCGTCTTTTTTTCTGAACGTTACGCTAAAGAAGCGGCCATTGTCAATGTAGTTTTTAGCTAGTTTCATAGTTTGTTTGTTTTAAATTATATTAATATTATCTCAAGCGCTGCGTATTTAATTTGTAATTAGTCAAGTTTAATCAAGTAAACTTTAGTAAATTAATTTTTTAATATGTAATTATATAAGTATGAAAGAAAGATCTAAATATTTCCGTCAATACGTTATATACCAATTATTAAATACCTTTAACGGTAAGAAATACATTGGCTGTACCTCTAATTATACCAAACGCAAAGCCCGTCATAGATGTAGGTTAAACGCAGGTGTGCATGTCAACCGTCATCTACAGTCGGCTTGGAATAAGTATGGACAAGAGGTATTTGAGTTCTCTGTAGTCCAAATATTAGATAACCGTGAAGCTATGTTCGAGCTTGAGGCAGATCTAATAGACCACTTATCCGAACGCTTCTACAATCTACACGAAGGAGGTTGCGGCGGTAGTAGTTGGGATAAGAGTAGTAAAAATGCTTCTCTTATAATAGCCAAAATAAGTGCAGCTCATAAAGGTAAACCTAAGTCCGCTGAGCATAAGGCTAAGCTATCTAAAGCAAAGTCAAAACCTTGTTCCGTTTTAGGGGTAGAATATCCTTCCAAAAAAGAAGCAGTAAAAATAACCGGCATAAACGATGTGACCATGTGGACAAGACTTAAGAGTGATAAATATCCTGACTACTATTACCTCTAGTCTAGCAAAATTAGATATGCTTCAGCATTATGTGTACGGAACCAACTAAGACCTCGCGCCATATCTTTTTGGTATTCTCTGGTTTTCGGATTGAACACGCCACCGTGTCTGTCGATAACAAACTGTAAACCAATGATATAGTCGTACAGAGAGAGCTCTTTAGCCGTAAGTGTATAGCATGCGCCACTGAAAGGATTTTCAACTTCAGCTCCTTGTGTATAAATAGTTGGTGATAATCTGTGGTTAGTGAACCATTTTGGTAATTCTGCTTCTTTTTTAGTCTTCATCGTCGTCGTTATTAGTTAGTTCTTCATAAATTCCTGCGTATAATTCTTGCCAGTCAAATAGGCCATGGCTTTCAAGCTCTTCATAGTCACTGCCACTAACTCGTAGTGTGCCGCCAGTGCGTAAGCATTCCAACACTATTTCATCAAGGCCATCAGCATAATAGTATACGCTTTCACTTGGATATACTTTACCATCTTCGTATTTAGCAATCCATATACTGTAGCCATCAGCTGATGTTTCTTCATAAACCCACCAGTCATAATGCTTTTGCATAGTATCGCTGTCATCAATTTCTGATTCCCAATGGTTAAGACAAAAGTCTTTTGCTTCGTCGTGCAGTAATTCATACGGCTCTTTTAATTTAGTCTTTGTCATTTGTTTCAATTAAGGTTAGTATATAAGACCATACTTTGTGGTCACGTTCATTGCTTTCTAGCATCATCTCAACTGTTTCTTGGTTAAGACTACCAAAGCTGCGGTTTTTAATATCATTTTTGCAGCTTAATATAGAGATGTTGCAGTTCATTATTTTTGACCATACTTTTTTATGAGCTCGGTCGTGGATGTCTTGTTGTTTCATATCATATATATTATCCATAGTGATTCGTATTTAATTTGTAACTAGTTTCATCTTCAAAAACGGTATCACACGATATTGTATAAACTCTTGAATATCATCCTTAGGTATTTGGTTCACATACTCCCATAATATGTTGTTGTTGATCTTGTTTAAAATAGTTTCATTTTCTTTTTTAAGATCTTCAATTTCTTTATATAATTCGTTTACATAACTAGCAACATGAGCTGGCATTTGGTAAAGCATTTTGTCGTGCTTAATATTGTATTCGCCAGGTACGTTTTCTATTTGGTTAAGCACGTGATTATATAGCGATAAGTAAATAGGATCGTTTACGTAGGTATCTTTAGCTTTACGCAACGCGAAGATAACAGTGGCATGATCACGTTTGACACATTTACCGAGTTGATGTAGTGTAATACGTGGATATAGTTGCTTAGCTATAGTATAAAAAACAGCTCGACCATACATGTATGTGTCTCTGTCACGGCGTTTGCTTACTATGTTAACACCAGCAGCCTTGCTGCATAGGTTAATTAGATTTTGTAGTTTATCATTATTCATAAACTCCTTCGATTATATGGTAAATATCTATATCATCGTAGCAATTAATGTCTAGAAATTTTTTCATTTCAAACCTTTCTCGCTGATATTTTTTTGTAAAGTAGTCACCAATTACCATACCGATGGCCGTGGTAAGTATTGTGTATAGCACGACGATGAAAGCAACATTGCCGTATTTAGAGATTTTATCAATTTTCTTCATATTGTTCTTTTAAATCTTCGTTAATCATTCGTTCTAATTCGTAGTAGTTGACGTCGCTTAGAAATGATCTAGCATAATCAGCGGCTAAACAATCTTTCTCAACAGTGTTGTTAAAGACAACATCTTCAACAATCAGTTCTAAGTCATCAGCTTTTACTGGGCTTTCCCATTCGATGCCATCGAGTATTTCTAATTGTACCCGCCAAGTGGCATAGTTACTGTAGCCGTTATATCCTTTACTCATAGTGAATAGGTTTGTAGTTCTTTTTGTAATTGTCTTACTGTTTCACGTACGGTGTTGTAGTGTACGTCTTCGGGTAGGTCAAGTTCAAGATCTTCAACTTCAGACTCGACCGTCTCGACAAGATGCTCCCAAATAACTGGAAGTATTTTGTCGGTTAAGGTGCTAGTTATTCTCATCGTGCAGGGAATATTTCGTTAATTCTTTGTTCACACATTCTCTCAAGATCACGTACTTGACCGTAAGACATATCGGTGTAGTGCTCGTTGTTAATCAGCTCAGTGAATAGCTTGATGGTAATGTGCGGATATTCAGAGCCACGTGTGTACAGCTTTTTGAGGTTGTCGTCAGAGAAACGGTAGATAAGTTTTGCTTTCATAATAGTTTGTTTTAGTCGTTATAGTATTCAATTGCTTCGGATAATTCAACTACGGATTTGCATAGTGCTACAATGTCTTCATAATACGAGTCACTAATTACATCTTCAAGTTCTTCTTTAGTATATTGCTCGAAGGTGATATCTAGACTGTCGTGCCAATCGCTTAACTGTTCATAGAGGTATTTGGTATTAGTCATAGTTTAATTATTTACGTCGCCATGAACGGTGTACTGCAGCGCTAGTAGCTTGATCTACAATTTGTATTGTATTACCTGTTTTGTGATAGATAATAGGTACATAACTGTATGTTTGAGTGGTTGAACACTTAACACAGTTTTTATAACCTAGTGATTTTCTGACAGGGTGTACCTCATCGCCGCATTTACAGTACATAGCTTAATTATTTATTTGTTACATTAATATTATCTGTGGTGAATCGTATTTTATTTGTATTAAGACATTAAGTCTAGTTTAGCCAGTAGCTCTTTAGATTTATGCCGCACCATACTGTCGAGGTGGTTGTCTTTGAGCATGTATAGCAAATGGCTTTTGATAGCGTGTGGTTGGATACAAGTGGCGCCTTGGACGTTTTCCGCGTTTATATAATGATAATAGTTACTGCCACCGTATTTATCTTTTAGTTTTGCAACACTATTTAAAAAAGTGTCGATTATTTCTTCGAGTTCTTTTACTGAACGCTGTTCTAATTGTTTTTCGAGTTGATTTAGTTCTTTCATGGTTTTAGTTTTTATCGTGTAGTAATTCGGCTAAGGTTTTCGATATGTTGGCGAAGTCAGTGTCGTTTAGATCGGTGTCATCATCGGCTTTAATTACGTCATTAACATATTCCCACCAATTATTTTGGATGTTAGCTAGCATACGGTTAGCAATGCGGTTTGTTTGTCTTTCAGTTAAATTAGGTTTCATAGTATAGTTATTAAAGTTGGTTTGCTTGTTCTAGTATGCACAGTGGCAGGATGAAGGGGTCTTCAAGGTGCTCGAATAGCTCTAATTGCCGCTCTCTTAAGTATTCAACTTGCTCATCAGTAAAAGCGGGTAAGTTAGTGTCGTTAGAGACAAAGTCAGATGGGTCATCATCAAAGTGCCACCATAAGCGGTCAAGATAGAGTTGTAGTATAAAG
>JAAHTH010000606.1_pt1 | contig 18858 bp, 21 predicted proteins | sample 6116091 | NCBI WGS metagenome assembly JAAHTH01 (sample SAMN13939990, study PRJNA603662) | sponge metagenome | isolation source: marine sponge | host: Mycale hentscheli | place: New Zealand | collected 2006 | reverse complement strand
CCCCCCCCCCCCCACCCCCGCCCCTCCGTTCTTCTCTCCAGCTCCTCCCTAGCCAAAACTTTTAAATATACTAATAATATCTAAACCTATTAAAGAGCACTCATTTTGAACGCTCATAGAGTTAGAACTAGAGTTTATTTCAGATACATTATCACATATAAAAATATCTACAGAATAATCAACTCCATTAAAGCCATTAGGTACTATGTTTGATATATTAAATATAAGATAAACGCCAGTTACATCTTTAGTTAAATCAACATCCCACAAATTACCTCTAAGGATAGTATTAATCTGCTTATGCTCTGAAGCTATATAGCCCATTATAGAGGCTATGTTTTTTATTGTCAATAATTTACTCATAGTATGAATTGACTTCTCCAGTTAATATCCCTCTCAGGATGTACTATATCTATTCCGCTAGGTGGGTTTTTGTATAGAGGATAGTTATCTTCGTTCTCTTTTAAAAATAGCTTTAATTTACGTCTGTAAAAATCTGCATTATCTTTAAATATGTTCTTAGCTGTTATTAATTCACCTTCTCCAAGTGCATTAAAGTTGTCAGCTCCTGAATGTTTACCAGCTCCTTTATTTCTAAGCTTATAAGTTCCTATTCTAGTGTACTTATGGCAAACTTCCCACTTCAAAGCATCTCTTAAATACTCCTTAATAAGTGTTTCATTCAAAGCTGTTACAGTTCCAGTCTTTATTTGGCCTACTATTTCATCAAATAGGGCACTTCCTATAGTCGGTCTTATGAAGGTATTTTGAATACTATCTATAAGAGGCTTTAGGTATCCGTCATCTACATTATAGTGTAGTAACGTATTCTCTTTCACAAACGATGGACTTACTATTAATATCATTATTTACGTCTTACTATTACTTGTTCCCAAATGTGGCGACAATATGGCAGAGATGTTGTTTTCCCTTGTGGTGTGTACCAGCCTCCTCTAGCTAACCATACGTTATTAACGTTTTTAGATATACCGCTAGACTTCATGTCGTTTCTTAAAAATTCTATTTCTTGTTTTGAGTAAACTTTGTTCAAACTCATCATTCTTTGACAAAATCCTCTACTTTCTCCACCCGGTTTTAATGAAGGTGCATCAGGTCTTAGGCTATATTTATATCTAACAACAGCTGTAGGGATGTTTATAGACTCAGCTATCTTATCTCCTACCTCAGTTAAATTCAATATACTACCTTGTATAGATAAAAGCTCAGCAGCTTCTAGGACTTCCAACGTCTCTAAAGCTATCTCTGGGCTTATTTCTAATAACTCAGCTATAGTTAGCATAGAAGCTCCGGGATTAGCCTTTATAGTGGCCAATAATTCCCTTTCTAGTTCTTGTTCCTCTGTAGCGAACTCCATAGGGCTTCCATCTTCACCTAATTTAACATCAAGTTTACTTACTACTTCAAAGTTATTTAGACTTTCTCCTATGTCCTCAAATAAATGACTGAAATCGTCATCACTTGAGAACTTAGAACATGAACACATCTTCTCTGAATCTATTTGCTTAAGCTTTCTTTGTGCCCAAGCTACACCTTCATCACCTCCCCAAGCTAACCACATTAAGCGGCCACATCCATCACCTAACTTTTTTTTAGAGTTCTTTCTATGACGCTCAAAAGCAGCCATACGAGCGATAGTATCTCTACTTATATTGTCTCCGTTAGCTAATTGATTCGCTCTTTTTTTTCCTACTGGAGTTCCACAGCTTCCCCATCCGTTTTTATCTGCATAATTTAAAGCAGTTTTAGCGTTTCTACTTGCAGCTTTAGGATAGTCGTTATATGTCTCAAATTTAGCCTTATGACCAAACTCGTCTAGGTTTTTATCGTTCATCTCTGAATGACTAGAACAAGGCATGTACCAAGTCTGTCCATCTACGTTGTGTTCGTGATATCCCTTACATCCTATTTCTGTAGCTACTCTTTCAGCTTCCTCTATTGTACTAAATAAAGGTTTACCATTTACTACTATTTCATCAAAACCCTCTTTTGATTCTCTATATTTCTTGCAATCTTCTTTATCGCAATCCTTATCATAACAGTCCTCACTACATGGCTCGTAAGCTAACTCGACGTCACCTACAGAAGGCTCTCCTATAGCCTCTTGAAGCTCTAGGCCAGTCTGTTCAGTTATTAAGTCTCTTATTTCGTCTCTATTTAAGTTAGCTAGTATAATATCACTAGTTAAGTCTATAGCGTCTATAGGTTTAAGTGGTTTTATCTCAATATCAGATAATCCTAATTCAAATAATGCAACCTTCTTGATAGTGGCTAGTAAAGTATTTTGTCTTTCACTAACGTATGTATTCGTAAATATTTCGTAAGCTAAGTCTAATTCATTACGAGCACCTAATTGGCCCTCTTCTTTAACTCCAAATAATATAGGATTAGTAACTCTATGGCCAATGAATATAGATTCCTTAACACGTCTAGACATCTCTAAGTATCTTTCGTGTAGGTCATTACCATTTAAGCTAGATATCTCGCTAGAGTTCTCCTTAGAAGGGCTAAACAAGTGAACTATCTTAGTTCCAGTAGCCTTTCCGAATTTACCTTGAAAAGATTTCTCAAAAGACCTTAATTCCTCTTCAGTTTCAGGCACTCCGTTGTTATGTTGTATTAAAGTACCTCCTACAAAGCCATTTTCTACCTCATTTAACCAGTAATCTCCTATTTGAACGTCTGTTCTTATCTCAGCTAAAGAGCCTACATATACTGGAAGCGGATAATGTTTTAAATTTGGTCTATAATCTACATGATATATAACCCCTCTTATCTGTTCCTCGTCTCTAGGATTGTATCTTTCAAACTCTTTTATTGTAGGTTTGCTATTTTTAGTGCCTTTTTCAGTAATCCAGTCTTCAGCATACTTAATAGTACCGTCTAAACCTAGTCTAATATTAGCAAAATCTAAGTGAAAGTACTGATTTCCTGCCCTAGTTTTAACAACTTCGATAGCATAACCATTAAAAAGCTCATAATCTAGAGATATTCTCTTCAATAAAGAAGTCCAATCTTCAGAAATATTAGCATTTGCTAGCCATTTTTTAACATTTAAGTCATCTGTCTCTAGTCCATTAACTACATAATAGCCCACTTTGCCATTAACTACAGCGTTATGAGTAGAACTATCGTTATATAAGTCTATTAATTCGTATGGATATAGGTTATCTTCACCATAAAATACTAGATTCTTGTTCTTTTTTTCTAGAAATTTAGGTATTTCTGCCGAAGCGAAGTTAGAAACTATTGGGTTGTTATTCATATATTACTATATTTTGGTCATCTGTATAGGAGTAAACTATCTCTTTAGGTTCTTTGAGTCTTAATATGCCTCTATGAATCTCTATTCCACTAGTACACCCTACAGTATCCGTGTTCATTATTATATACGGAAAGTCTCCGTTATTCGGTAGGTCTATTGTTGCATTTGCTAAGTCCTGAGTGCCCTCTATTAAAGTGAATTCTACATATCTCTCATTAACGCTATAAGGAGCTGCTAAGCTAGTACTTACATTATACTCTTCGGCCTCTATAGTTAACGTGTAATAGTCGTATTCTGTCTCATTTGAGATATTACAATAAATCTTATTTGTGCTATTTTTCTTTATGATATCCATTTTATATTAAATAAAAAAGCCCCCCGCACAATGCGAGAGGCTGTGCCTATGTCAAAGAGTAGGTCTTCTCTTATTATGCTTCCGGGAAAGCACCGTCAAGAACTTCTCTCATTGGCTCAAATTCTTGAGACTGGAAAGAAAGGCTATAACCATTTCTATCACCTAGAGCAGTTCCACTAGTGTTTTCTCCTGAAGTTAAACGTACTCCGTTTACTTCACCCATTAACCAATATTTTCCGTTATTATCCTTGATAATAATCGTCATCTTGGCTCTTGCTATCATTTTAACCTCATTACGCTTAGTTTGTTCCATTTTGTTAAGAACGTAAGTAGCGGTTTGGTCAAAGAAGCTTGTTCCGTTTTGAGCGTTAACTGTAGGGTTGTCGTTAAATACTGAAGCAGCATCCTGAACATTAGTACACTCGAACTTGAAATATTCCAAGTCTGAAGCTGTGTTAGTAATTGACGTAGCTACACCTGAAGCATCGGTAGCGATAACCATGTCTGAAGGCATATTGCCTATCCAGAACTCAGCTACACCACCAATACTGTCGGAGCATCCTACACTAAATCCGCTTGTTAAATCACATGCCATAATTTAGTTTATTTATTTATTAAGCTAAAGTAAATTCTACGATTTCGTCAGGGTATGCAACTTGAACACCTCTCTTGAATTTAACTCTGTAGTATACTTTATCGTCTTTTTTATCATACCACATATCGAATTCCTCTTCATCGTTCTGTAAATCGAATCCTAAGAAGAAGTTTTCTTTAGTTCCTAAGAACATTCTGTCAGTAGAATCTAGTCCGTGAACACCTACCAAAGTAACATTTTTACCCGGTATAGCCATTTCGTAGTTCATCCATGCAGTAGCATCAACGTGGAATAAGTTTTTAGCAGCCAATGTATCAACATACTGGTCAAAAACGTCAGTTCCAACGAAAAGAACTTGGTTAGAAGCAGACTTAACTTTAGCTGGACGAGCGTTAACTACGTCTCTGATTAAAGTATCTACGTTTCCAGAAGCTCCAGAAGTGATAGAAGTAGCAGCAGTAGTGTTACCGTCGATAGCAGTAGTAGCAGCATCAATGATTTTGATAAGTCCGTCATACTTGTTGATGTAGATGTTTGCAGATGCAGTATCTCCAGTCCAGTCAGCGACTTCGTTATGCTCCATGATAGTCTTGATAATGTTCTCAGCTACCTCAGCTTCGAAAGCCATTTCCTCAGTCTCAGCATTTCCAGCTCTCAATAAGATTTGAGTGTACTTAGGGATAAGGTCTTTCATGCAGAATCCAGAGTAGTAAGTAATTTGTCCTACAGCTAGGTTTCTGTCAGAGAAGTTAACATCTCCAGAAGCAGTAGCAGAACATCCACTACCATCTTGAGGGAATGCGTCTACACTTAAAAGGTGTAAAGCGTCTGTCTTTTTTACTCCTGATTGAAGTGAGAAGTAGTCACTTGATGTTTTCTCAAAATATAATCTTGAGATAAGGTCGGTTGATTGTTCGTTAACGTAGTCCGTTAAACTTGAAACGTCGAAACTCATAATTTTAATTTAATTGTTTTATTTTTATTTTTATTTTTTATTTGCTCTAATCGCAGCACCTAATTTAGCAGCTTTCTCAGCTCTAGTTAATGCTTTGAATTCTTGTGGTTTTTTAGAAGTAGGCTCTTCGCTAGTAGCTAGTTCCTCAACTCCTTTAGTAAGCTCCTCTAATTTTGAAGCAAACTCTTCTTTTAACTCCTCTTTAGAAGTTACAGCAGATGCAAGCTCAGTTCTTAAAGATTCGTTTTCAGCTTTAATAGTCTCAATAGACTCGTTAATAGCTTCAGCGTACTTAGATACAGCTCTCTCTAGCATTTCATTTAACATTTCTTCGTTAAATTCGTTCTCTACTTCAGCTTCTACCTCTTCAACTTCAGGAGCATCTTCAGCTTCGATAGCTACGATAGATACTACTAATCCTCCAGCAGTTTCTACGATAGTTCCGTCTTCTAGTTCATGGTTTCCGTCTGGAGCAGATATCTCACCTTCTGGAGTTACTACTACTAAAGCAGTTCCTTCCTCTAGTTCACCTTCCCATTTAACGATAGTTCCGTCCGTAAGAGTTGCCTCTCCGAAGTTCTCTTCTACTGTAGTCTCTTCTACCTCAGCGTCAGCAAAGACAGATTTAAGAGTAGAAATTACATTTTCTAAATTTATTTTATTCATTTTATTAAATTGATACTTTTCTAATTCGAACACACCTTCTACACTAAATCCTCTCAATAGTCCGTCTTTTTTAATCTTCTCCCACGCCTCGTCATTTTCTACCTTAGCAGCAATAAACCAAGTTCCGTCTGCTATATCCTCAAAACCTTCAGGGGCCTTTATTCCTAACTCCTCATCAGTTATAAAGGATTGGTAAATATAAACGTCATTAAACAATTTAAGCGAGTCATGCTGCTCGTTAAAATTGCTCTGTTTGCCCTCTTTAAAATATTTTTGGACAAGGTCTTTAATAGTGTTCTTTTTGAACACAGCGTAATACTCTCCTCTTTCATCTCTTCTATAGATTGGTAGGTCTGGAATCATTGCAGCCCCCATTACGATTCGCTTATCTTCGTTAATAACCTCAAATTTATGAGGGGCGAAGGCTTGGTATTGAACACCAATAGCCGGAGAATCTACTAAAGCTATCGCTTGTAGGCCCTCTACGTCTTCAGATAATTTAAACTCAATTAAAGGTAAGTCCATTCTTTTATATATACTATTATGTTTAAAAAAAGTAAAATATATTTTATAACTTATTCTACTATAGTAGCTCTATTGTAAACTCCGTCTATATCTCTAGACACGTTTCTTATATCCGTCTCAGTTACGATTACTTTCGCTGTAGGTATCTCTGTCTCTACAGTAGGTGAAACTAAAGACCTAGGATTTATACCAACATTCCCACCTATTGCAGACGGAATAGTAGGGCTTGTCGGAGTAACTGAAGCACCCCCTTGGAATTGAGTTCTAGATATTGTTGCTATTTGAGCAGCACCAGTAGCAGCAGCTATACCGGCCTCAACAAACTGAGCTCCAGTAGCTAGCTTAGCTGCATTACCTCCAGCAGTTAATGCGTTAGTAACTGCAGTTGCCGTAGATATAGCGGCCTGACCAATACTGAAAGCTTTGTTTAATTTAAATGCTTTTCTTTGGCTAGCCTCATCGTCCTTAGCGAAAGCTGTAGTTAATGCGGATAAAGACCTCAATACGTCCGTAGCTAATTCTGCCTTTTTATTAGTAGCTTCTATTCTAGCTTCTAATGACTTAGCTTCTATAGCGTCTCTTTCGGCTGTGAATTGAGCTTCTATTTCTGTTCTTTGAGCTTCAGATAATGTCTTATCTTCTTTCAATAACGCTTCTCTTCTAATCAACTCTTCTCTTCTTAGCTTAAACTCATCCTCTTCTAATTCTTTATCATATTGTAAGTCGGCTATTTTCTTTTCTTGTTCTGCTAGTAGTTTATCAGCATCTTCTTTATCGAATTTAGACTTAATCTCTTTTACGCTATTTAATTTAGCCTCCTCTAGACTAGCTATATCCTTTCCGTACTTTCTAGCCTTCTCAATTAGTTCGTCATACTTAGCCTCTTCAGCTCTTATCTCCTCAGCTCTCTCAGCTTCCTTTCCTGATATCTCAGCTTTTCTTATCTCCTCTAGAGCTTTAGACTTATCCTTCTCCGCCTTTTTAACTGCATTAGAGGCCTTGCTATCTTCTGCTCTCTGTTGAGCTTCTATAGTATTTAATTCTCTCTGTAGTGTTCTAGCTACATTAGCTCTTCTAGCTATCTGATTATTAACCGCAGCTATGGCCTGAGCTTCTTTCTCCTTATTAGCTTTATCTGTTCTACTGAAAGTATTCTCTAATACCTGAGCGTCTTTTCTGAGCTCTAGGGCTTTTGTTTCTTTGTCTAGTAATACGTCCTCTAATTTTTGAGCTTCTAGTAAGGCCTCTTTTCTTTCTTTAGCTGAGAATTGATTCTCTTGCTTAGCCTTTAATCTGAGTTTAGCTATATCGCTTTCTAGTTTACTTCTTTCTATTAATAAATTACGCTCTATAACGTCTGCTTTAGCTCTCATGTCAGCAACTTGAGCAGCTTGTTTAGCTTCTTTCTTTTGCTCATTTATGAACTCTGTAGTAGCCTCTGTAGCATCCTTAATCTTATCAGTAACGCTTTCTACTCCTAGAACTACTTTACCGACTGCATCCGATGCAGTTTTCCCAGCCTCAGCAAATTGGCCTTTAAATAATAAAGATACAGCTTTACCTAGAGCCGGTACAAGCTCTACTAGACCTACAAACCTATTAAATATATTATTTACTAATAAATCACCGAACGTCTTAAGTGATTCTAACGGGTTAGTGAATACGTTTATTATTCCATCTCCTAACTTAGCTAATCCGTCTCTAACGTTACCTATAAGAGCACCTAATACGCCTAGTATTTTAGCAAATCTATTTTGGCCTTCCTCACTAGAAGTAAATGCCTCTTTTAAAGCAACAACACCCAATATAAGAGCACCTATTCCGGTGGCCGCCATAGCGCCTTTAAGCGTTTTAAGTGAAGCTATAACTCCAGTCAAACTAGCCTTTAAGGTATTCATAGCTCCCGCTAATACGCCAGCAGTTCCGCCCATAGTACCCATAGTAGCATTAAGGCTCTGTCCGCTAGCTGCGGTAGCTTTAGCAGTTGAGCTTGTAGCTTTTAGATTTGTGTTTAATTTAGTTGTAGTTCCGTTAAGAGTTTTAGTAGTAGTATTAGACTTTTTCATTTGAGTCTCAGTCTTCTTAACTGCTTTCTCTAAGTCCTTAAACTCCTTACTACCTTTATTACCAGTCTTACTTAATTCTAGTCTAGATTTCTCTACTAATTTATTAAGCTCCTCTAGAGACTTGTTCGCATCTTGTAACCCTAAGGTTAATTCTAAAGCTATTTTCTTATCTGCTGCCATTATAATTTTATTATTCTATATACTATATTAATCGTTAACGATGTATCAGGGTCAAATGACATCGTTGAATTTGCTGTTATTTTTACGCCACTACCGAAATGTATAGGAGTAGTATTGTGATTAGATACGTCTAGTAAGTCTGTGTTATCATTAGCTCCGAAAAAAACAGCTGGAATCTCTGCTAACAAATGCTCTGACACATCGTCAGTAACTAAGTCTAATTTGTGAGTAGAGCCTATAGCACCATTACCATTCAATCTAACATATCCTCTAGTTATCTGATAAAACTCATCCGAAGGTAAAGGAGGTAGTATGCTTATTTCATCCTCCATATTAGACAATAACCCTTCACTCAATATAACGCTCTTAAGCTTCTCTACAAATAGTCCGTTAATATATGCTTCATTAGGCCTATTGACGTTAATAGATGGGCTGTTAATTATCGTAACATTATCCTCTAAAGACTTAGCAAAGTCACTACCTACTATAAGGTTATTTAAAGAGTTAACGCTTTGATATACATTATCTGAAGCAACTATAGACCTAGTCCCTCCTTTTATATCTACACCGAATCTTATTTTATCCTGAGTTTTACCGCTATTGTTATTAGGGCTAACTACACTATTTTTACTAGGTATTGGAGCTGCGTCTGAAAATACGCCATTGCCTCCGCTGACCTCTTTTACTTCAGGTACAAATATATCTTTAGGCTCTACCTTTAAGAATATACATTTAGTAGTACTCTGACTCATTGCGTCAAAATCTTGTACTTTAAGCAATCTCCAGTAGCTCCCATCTATATAGTAGTTTTTTCTGAAGCTTAATTCATGATAATCGTAAGGCCTTAGAGCTAAATTACACTCTAGTATTTTACTATTCTTATCAGTTATCTCCTCGATGTATTTTTTCCAGTATACATTATAACAGTTATTGTTAGAGTAATTCATAGTAACTCTATCTCCATAACTTAAATCATAGTACAACTGCTTAGGTGAACTCCAGTTTAAATCAAACGTAGGGTTATAAGGGTTGTCTAAATGGCAAGCGTAAGGATAGCTACTATAAGTAATTCCTCCAACTGAAGGAACACCTATACTCCATATTTTGTGAGTATCTAATAGACCACACCAATACAATAATCTTATCTTAGACGTAGCCTCTACTTTCTGTCCTTCCTGATTAACAAACTGCATAGATGAAATAACTCTATCGTTATCCCCCTCTATCGATTGTAATGGAGTAGGTGCAAAGAATGTAGATACTACTTTATCTTTATTTAAAAAGTCGTTCTGTATATCTAGAGTAAGTTGTCCATATATCTCATCATTAACCTTATTATATAAGTCATTATGATAATCCTTATCTAATGTATCTTTAAATATAAATCTATTTGAGTCAAGAGCACCCATAGGCTTAATATTATACTCCCTAGACCTATCTACTAATGGCTCTAGATTTACTCTATCGTCTGTCAGGAATCCGTCTCTAGTTTCTATTATTAGCTTATTTTCATCTATAGGGTCGTAATCTATATATAAGTTAAATCTCTTAATTATATTGCTTAATAAATCACTCTGCTTAATCTCCTTGGGAACTACTAATCTAGTCGTTATAGTGTCTCCTACAGATATCTCATTCTCTAGTAAATTACTACTTAAAGAAGAGCCCTCTTTTAGACTGAAAGTAAAGTCGCTAAAATTAGTTATATTAGGGTAAGCGTCTGTTGAGCCTATAGAGAAATTAATTACTTGATGTCCACTATAATTAACAGCACCTACAGATATAAAATATTCAGCACCTGATTTAACATCTATTTCTCCAGTAGCAAAAGAAACAACATTACCTCCTAGGATAGTTGTGTCTCCTATTGAGTTGGCATCTAGTGGGGTATTTAAGGCTACCTCTGTTATATCTAAATTAATCTTTTCTTTTATAGTATAAACTATTCCCAACTTCTCAACTAAATATATCTCAGCAGCAGCTTTAAAGTCTGACTGAATAACATCTACAGCACCAAAGCTAGTATGACATTCGTTAAGTCTTTTAGTATCGTTAGTAGAGTTATTAGTGTAGGTTAAGTCAAAATTAAGTACACCTTGGAATGACATCTTATTAGAATCATCAGCCGTATACTTTCCGTCACTTATATCGAACTCATCCTCGCAAGTATTAAAGTAATCTCCAGAGAATCCGAATAGAGCTTCAGCACACGCCAAAGCTTCTATAATACCTCCGTCATCTATTACCCTATTCTCGTAACTAGATAAACTTAAATCACTATTAAAAGCAAGTATACTATTTGCAGAGTTAGAAACATCATTAAAGTCTTGACAAGATACTGTATTAGTTCCAGTCTTACCTATATAAAACTCCTTACATAATATAGCAGAATTATCTAGTAATATCTTACCGCTACTATAAGGGATTATTAACCTTTTAAATAAGTCGCTATTAAGGAATGTACTATCGTAGGTATATCCGGCCTCTGACAATATATTATCAATGTATTGCTTAACATATATAGAGGGCTTAAAGTCTTGAGTATTCCAGACACTATACTGAGACCTTCCGCCTATATTAATCATAGGATATACATATCCCTGACCTACTGTATCAGTCCATGAGTTCTGAATATTTGAGGTAGTCCAATCATGATTTAAACTACTTAAATCTAAATCAGTCAAATACTTATCTCTTATCTTTTCGAATAGATTACCTAACCTCCCGGTGGCTTGTATTTCGTAGTTAATTAAACCGTCTATATTCTTAATGGCCTTAAGTTGGCAGTATCCATCAATAGCAGTTATTCCATCTTGTATTATCTGGTAGCTTGTTTTAAGATTAGGATTAAATGTCTGTAAGTCTACATTAACGTCAAATGCGTGTTCAAATATCTGATTAACTAATCTATTCTCAGGAATAGTTATAGTCTTGCTGAAATCAGTTAAACGCTTTTGAGGATTGTTTACATCGTATGCCTCCTTAGTCAACGGGATAGCACCTTCGTTATGCGGTATTGAATAACCCGCTATTATGTGCTCTATTACCATTGTCTATTATCGCTGTTATCTATCTCCATTGTTAAGGCCAAGTTAAATACTTCGCCGTTCTCACTTTTAGAATGTTTATAAGTAGTTCCGTTTACATTAACTGCAAAGAATCCATCTACAGACTTCCAGTAAACTTCAGGAGATGACATTAAGTCTTCTAAGCCCTCTACTTCAAAGTCCTTTAGTAATCTACTATTTAATTCGTAAGACTCGCTTAGACTGGTGTTAAAAGCTCTCTTGCGTTGTGCGTATGTGTTATGAGATATACTAGTCCCTCCTATTGTTCTAGTAGTGTACTTAGCAAAGCTCTTATTTATATTAGTTGTTTGATTTGATTTGCCACTAAACATAAAACTATCATAACCACCTTTTCTATTAAGCCAATGTAGTTCGTAATCTGTATAAGTATCTTCGCAATCATCTGCTTCAAACAATAAGAACTCAGTTAAGAAGTTGGTATCCCCGGCATCATATATGCCTATAACATAATACTTAACGTTAGTGTCTGAAAAAGTAGAACTCCAGTTATGAGAACTAAGCTCAGAGAATCCTATATCTAAAGAATATTGTGAATCGTCATTTGAGGCATTTAAAGTATATGTGGCCAATGCTGAGAAATTACTATCTAATGTCTTTAACCAAACCTCTTGATTACCTAAGAATCCACTTCTTATTATCCAGTTAGCTTGTATCTTTTGAGTAGTTCTAACCTTAAGCCAGTTATCTGAGCTACTAAAATTAAAGAAGTCTGTTTTATTGGTTCTGAATCCATTAAGGAATTGATTAACTTCATATTGGTCTAGACTCCACTCTTCATAGTTACCACTAGAAAATTCAGTATATTTAGGCGAAGCATTCCACGACTGAAATACATTGCCACTAACAGCAGTACCCTGAAGGCCTCCGCTATAATACTCTTGAAACATTAACTTAAATTCAGTAAGGTCAGTAGATGTTATTCCTACAGTATCTCCATTTAATATAGAATAAGAGCTCGAAACAAAAGACTTAACTATGTTTTGTATATCAGTTACCAGCTGAGTAGCATTAGGGATTGTATTAAGCTGTAAAGTAGACACCTTGGTATTATCTCCGCTAGGGTCTTTATGTACGCTTACAATTAACTTAAATCCACTCTCTGCAGTACTTGTAGAATTGACTAGGTAATCTATTGGACTAAAGGCCGGTTTAGGCTTTATCGTAATTGGTTGGTCTTGAATAGTAATTGCCATCAATTACATATACAAATAGTAGCATATAAGTTTAGGGTAATAAAAAAGCCCCTATCTCTAGAGGCTTAATTGTTTTAGTTTTTGATTTATCTTGCTTAGAATCCAGCTAACTTACTGAAGTCTTCAATAGTCCATTCGTCAGAGTCTAGGATGTCATTTTCATATACATCCATTTGGCTCATCATTTCGTCGTCTAAGATTTGGCTTAATGTGAAATTTGTGTTGTTCATTTTATTGTTTGTTTGTTTGTTATTATACTACAAAGATAATACGTTTTTTTAATATGCAAACTTTTTTTAACTTTTTTTTAAATTATTTTATTGTTGGTATTAATCCGTTTATCTGATTGCTTAATCTAGCTACGGCCATATTGGCTTCATGTTGACTTAATTCTACAGCTCTACTTTCGTTACTATGCCAGTAAGTCATGTGTTCATCCTCTCCTATAAAGTATTGTTTTCTCTTATTGCAGTAAATCTTCATTCCCCCTTTAACTTCTCTAAATCCCTCTCTATCTCTATAGCCATCATTTCTAATGTATCTCTATGCCAGTCGTCTACTTCCTCGTCAGATAGCTCTAATAAGACCTCTACTAAACTGTCCTCTAGTTCTATTATTAAATCTTCTTTTGTTAATTTCATGATGCAAATATATATACATCAAATCTAATAAAACAACAAAAAAATAAGAAAGATTATAACTGCCTGATTATCAGTTTAATTTTCGTCAAATAATTGTATAGCGTATTTCTTATATAAGTCAATGAACATATTTTCGAACTTATTTATCTGCTCATCATTAATAACGTTACTATAGAAGTTAGTCTTTTTAGTTCCGTTCTCATATATCTTTCTAGCTATTAAGAAGGCCACAGTATCTATCATTTGTTCTTTACTTCTAGACTTACCTGATTTAGTGTTAGGTGCTGTAGGATTAATACCTCTATTCTGCATATAAGTTTTAATAGCGGCTATATTAGGGTATTTGTTTTTATATCTGAATCTAGATATATTAGTATTGTATTTAGCTCCACCTACACCCTCATCTAGGAACTGATAATACTTAGGCATACCTACAGTTATATTAAAGCCCTTAGAATTGATAACAACCGGGTTAGAATTAAACGCACCTATAGACTGATAAGTATTACCACTAGCAAATAGGCCATTATCTCTTAAGCTGTCCTTAATCTCATTAACTAGTTTCATCCAGTATGAATCTAGGTCAGGTGCTAATTTATTTATTAGAGCGTTCATATTCTGCCTTCTCTGTTATATATGCCCACCAATTTAAGAACTCAATAGCTCCTAATTTAGTAACCTCGTTTATGCTTATATTATGTAATTTACTCATGGCCTCTATTATGCTGAAGAGTCCCCATCTTGAGCCAAAAGTCTCCTCGCCTCCGTCGTTGTGTTCTCCATCCACTCTTGTAAATAATCCTCTGAATTTGTTAAGTAGTCGTTCCAGAGATTGTAAAAAAAAACATAGACATTATAAACGTCTTCTAAAGGAACTTCTCTGCAGAGTTTTGCTCTCTCTGCTAAGCTAAGGTCATCACCTCCATACTTGCCTTTCTTTGGCCTACACATTGCGGACATCATTAAGTCCATTACTACAATAGGCTCAGTATCATGGTTAGCTCTTATATTGATTATATCTAATAACTGACCACTAGTTAACTTATCTGGGTTGTGCTCTATATGATAATCCTCTCCGCCTAGCTTAATATCGTTGTTAACATTCTTTCCGTCATACTTACTGAAGTCTATAAGCTGTATCTCATTAATAAGCTCATTAAATTCACTCATCTTAATTTGACTAGCCTCTTCGTAAGTGATATTCTTTATGATTGAAACAGTATAGATATTCTGTTCTATAATTGTTAGCCTCTCATCTATTTCACTTAACTCCTGATATTGTCCTACATTTAAACTAAATAACATAATATTTTCCGTATCCTTTTTTACTAAACTTGTGTGTTAATATATACCTTAACGCATCTATTGCGTGGTTATGACTATCTATTGGAACATTTAAGGCGTTACCATTCCTATCCTCTTTCCACTTATATTTCTCAAACTCTTTGATTATATTAGTACTGCTAGAGTGAATATGTATCTTGTAAGTCTTCATCAGATTAATACCAAACATAATACTATCCTTTCCCTTCTTAACTCCGTCAACTGTCCAACCTAATCTTCTCAGTTCCTCTATACTTTTAGGCTCTGAGGAGTCAGCTACAATTAAAGCTCCTCTGCTTATATTTTTAGCGTCCATCTTTACTGAGATATCTCTATTAGTTAATCCAGTCTCATATATAACCTCATTAACATATATCTCTTCATTCTGCATTCTAACCTCAACTAGAGTAGAAGGGTCATTAGTAAATCCAAAGTCCATTCCGTATCCTACTAGCTTCTTATCTTCTGTAGTAAATTTAGAAGTATTCCAGTTCTTAAATACTAGGCCTTCTACCCTACCAGTCATTCCCCTAGCATATACCTTCCATAAATCCATATCCTTTCCTTTAAGAGCCTCTATCTTATCTCTAATCTTATCACTTAAAAAGGGGTTATGTCTATGGTCTGAGATAATAAGCTCCGACGTTTCTTGAGGTATTACTTTCTCATGTACCCAAAAAGATGTATCCGGGTTATAGTCTATATAAACCTTTCTGCGAGTTCTAAGAGCTAATTGCTCATATATGTTATAGTTAATACCATTAGCCTCATTAACGAATAAGTAGTCCCTCTTTCCTGACTTAGCGTCTTGGTCATTATCATAACTATTAAACTCTATTATAGACCCATTCCTAAATCTGAATACTCTATCTGTTCTATTGTAGAATATTACATTCTCCTTAACTACTTCGTTTTGAGATAGTATGTCTTGAGCATCTCTAAGAGCTCCTACTTTAAGATTAGGTATATCTTGACCAGCTACAGTTATAATGCACTCCTCTTCCATTGCCTTAGTAAATAACACTTGCAATATAGAGTATGTCTTACCTGACGAAGTACCTCCCTGATTAACTACTACGTCTGCAGTAGATTCTAGATTCTTATAATATAAGTCTCCGGCCTTAATCAATTATATCTCCCTCCTCGCTTGCAAATGGAACACCAGTACTGATTATCTTAACCTCTAAATTCTTATGTGTAGTCTCTTGCTGAATCTCTTGTCTTTCAACATACCCTCTATTCTTACCTTTTCTACTTAAATAAAATGTAGTGGCCTGAGTACTGCCTTCTCCTATTTGTTTATGTAACTGACTCTCAGCAAAATCTAAGGCAATATTCTCTATATCTTCTACAGACTTCTTATACTCCTCATCCTCTTTTAACCAGATGTAATGAGTTACTCTAGATATACCCACCTTTACGCAAGCTGAAGTTACTATCCCTAAAGATTTCTCTAATGCAGATAGCATAGCTTTTTTATTTGTCTTAGTTCTCTCTTGTTGACTCATCTTATTTATATATACTCTAAATATCTAGGTTATGTAAGGTTTCGTTAAATCTTATTACCGCACTTATCACAAATATCAAAAGAGTCATCTCTCTCAATCTCCTGAGTTTCAGGCTGTTCGAACGGGAATCCTTCCAGGCCCCAGTCCTCTAATTCGAACTCATTCCAGAATCCACTAGATAGGTTATCCCAGTCCCATTGTCCGTTAGATATATTATCCCTTATAACTATCTCTTTCTCATCTTCTAGACTTAATCCACTTATTAACTTAGTAGGTACTTTATCTAGTCCTATATGAGTAGATGCTCTTAATCTTTGATTACCGGCTATGACAACTAAATCTCCAGTTCTGTCAGATAGTATAATAGGTCTAGCTTCAAAGTACTCTGGATTCTTTCTTATAGAATCACACAATACATTAAACTGCTTTTCGTCTATAGTTCTAGGATTGTAATCTAGTAGCTTAAGTTCCTTTATTTCTCTATAAATCATATTTCTTATAAAGTTTTAATACTTGTCTGTATATGCAAGTCCCGCATGACATATCCGGGCTGTAGTTTAATTCTTGTCTACATAACTCTTTGAACTCATTAAAGAGCCGTCTCGGTAGACGGCCCCCTTGTTGTGTGTGAATTCTTATTATTTGTGTTTTTAGCTCTTCGCTCATCATAATAATTGTATTCTTTTTGCGTTCTCTTTAACAATATTAAATCTACTTCTAACATCGTCTCTTAATTGTAGACCCATTTCTACTTGTCTTTGGTGGTCTCCTTTAATCTTCTTAATAGCTAAGTCCCATCTATTGTTATATACTCTAATAGAGTTACTTGAAGTAGCTATAGACTTATAAGGGTAAACATCACTAACTATAATAGGTCTAGCGAAATGAGCCGCCTCAATCATTTTAAGTTCCGATTTACATCTATTGAAAGCATTGTCTTGCAAAGGAATAACACATATACCGCAATCAGTATAATCCCTAGCATAATCACTAATCCCAGATAATTGAACTTTCATAGACTTCATTCTCTTAGGTAGTTTATCACTCTTAACAAAGAACTCTTCGCCATCAAAGTAATTGCCTAATAATTTTAAGTCTTGAGTATGCGTATTACCTCCTGAATAAAAGAACGTATCGAAATCAATAGATAATGAATCATAAGCAAACTGATTCTCCTGAGGGTCTATAGCATTCTTAACTACATGAACATTCTTATTAAATGGCCTTATTTTATCTGCTAGCCTTTTAGTTGTAGTCCATACAATATCTGCTAGCTTCATATTAGAAACAACGCACTTAGACATATTAGTCTTTTTATAGTAATGAGACATAGTATGCCCTTTAGGTAATTCCCAGTAGTCATCTATATCACAGATAACCTTAATGCCTCTTGCCTTTAATTCTACTATACATTCCTCCGGCTTCATTAGCCCTGATATATTTCTATTGAATATAACGTGAGTAATATCTCTATCCTTTTTAATAGCATCCATGAAAGCGTCATCTCTGCTCATTAAGCAAGTTACATCAATGCCATAATCTCTACTCATTTTAGCAATAGGAACCATTAATCTATGATATGCTACTCCGTTTAGATTATCTAATATAATTGCTACTTTTGTTTCTTTTTTATACATAATTGAAAACTCTTTTTTAGCCTTGTCATAATCTGCTTTCAAAGCTTTATATCCTATACCGCTATCTTTATGAATCTTAGTTAAATTATCTCCGTTAGCTATTGAGCGTAATATCTCAGCGTAATAGTGATTCATTTTTCCTAGCGTAGTTTCTATGTCTATATCCTCTGACTCATCTTCAAAATAATAAGGGTCTTTCTTATTGCATTTCTTTAACCATTGATTACGCATAACCATAGCAAAGTAACCCTTCATGTTATCCTTAGGAGGTTTTCTAGAGCATATATCATAAGCTAAAGAGACCAGCTCCTCAGCCTCTAGGGTGTTCCTAGTAAGCTTAAGAGCGTAGTCTTTTATACTTTTATCAAAATAAATATCTTCTAGCTTCAAAATGGTACTTCGTTAGATGTGCTTGCGAAAACATCTCCTTTAGCTTCCTCTGACATTGGAGCGGAAGGCTGCCAAGTATCTAACTCAACATAATACTTACCTCCTTTACTTTTCTTGATATCTAAATTAACCCATCCTTTTTTATCATTTGACTTAAGGAATTCTATAGCTTCGTCTACTTTAACTGACATTCCACCTACAATAAAATCAGGTGCATTATCATTTCTTTTAAACATGAAACCATTTGCAAATACTTTTTCTTTTTGTTCTGACATAATTCTTTTTTTTAATTGTTTATTATTATTATTTATTTTCGCTTACTATCATTGATAATAAAATAGCATAATTAGCTAAATCTAAGATACTGTCTTCAATACTTTCTTGATTAGGTTTATTCCCCTTAGTGTTAATTAAAAATTCTAGCCTTGTTACTTTAGTTCCTATTCGGTTTA
>JAAHTH010001636.1_pt1 | contig 18877 bp, 23 predicted proteins | sample 6116091 | NCBI WGS metagenome assembly JAAHTH01 (sample SAMN13939990, study PRJNA603662) | sponge metagenome | isolation source: marine sponge | host: Mycale hentscheli | place: New Zealand | collected 2006 | reverse complement strand
CGAATGGCAAAATAATTGGTCAGGTGATTGGGAAGAAAATACACCACGAACAACTGATATAAAGAAAAATAGAATATCCCGTATTCGTATGCTTGGAAATGGTGTTGTTCCTGCAACAGCAGCTAAAGCTTGGACAGTTTTAAGCGCTAGACTAAACAGTAAGTATAATTAGGATAATACCACGCATGCATAAACGACTTTACAAACACAGGCTTAAGGCATTATGGTTAATAGTATCCGTAATGCTTTATTACACAATTTAAGGAGCGACACTATGGAACCAGTAGAGTTTAAAGCTAAAATGAATGATGTGGGATATAACTTTGCACAATTTGCGAGGCTATGTGGCGTCAACAGAAGTACTATTATAAGATATTGCCAAGGTGCTGACACGCCTATTCCGACAGTATATTGCAACATACTAAACTGGCTGGAAGATGGTCAGCTTAAGGTAAGCAAGCCAAAGTCAAAGTCTAAGGCAAAGCCCAAGAGTAAAGACACACTTGATGACTAAAGAAGTACGCAGATACATTGATTGCGTAGAGATATCAAAAGGCGATGCAGTGGTTATGTTAAACGATGGCAGTTATTTGTCTGGTGTTTTTTCGGTAGCTGCTGCAACTACATCTGGTGATAGAACATATGTAACTATAAGTGCATACATAACTAATGAAGATACATTGTTAGATGAGCTACTATATCCTAATAAAAAGTAATGCCTAAGAAGCGCACATGGACAGCTAGTAAGCATGAGCTTGCAGTTGAGTTGTGGGCTACAGATTTACAGACAATACATATAGCAGAGAGACTTGGCGTGACTTACGCAAGTTTGCAATTACATGCACATCGCAACAGAACTAATGGACTACCTAGACGCACTAAAAAGAAGGTAGCGACACGCAAAAAGGCAATACAGCGAAATCGATACAAACGCTATGCAGATATAAAGCAAATCAACGCAGCAGTTAAATTATGGGAAGCCCAGTGCTACATCAAAGATATCTATAGGTCGTTAAATATGTCAGAAAAGACATTCGCTAAGATGAGAGAATATGCACCAGATAGATTTAAGCAAAGAGATAAGCAGCGTAGAATTAAGAGAGATGACTACAGAGTTACAGAAGGCAAGTTTGCTAAGGTTGGTGAAGGCTACAGGCTAAAACATGTGACTGGTTACTTGCATATGTCAGGCAAGACGATTACACAGCAAAAGGTATATAGCTGGAGGGGCACATATACTCAGGCGCTTAATATGATAGATGATTGCAAGTTTGATGTAGTTATAATAAAAGAATGAAAGATATACTATGAAAGCTATAGGCAGAAAGTATGATAGTGACAAAGCTAGATTTGACCTATTGCCACCACATACAATGCTTGAGATAAGTCATGTATTACGTATTGGAGCAAGTAAATATGACGATAATAACTGGTTGTATGTTGAAGGTTATAAAAGACGCTACATGGCAGCTGCGTTAAGACATTTGAATGCACATGCCAGAGGCGAAAGATACGACAAGGAGACAGGTTATAGCCATATCAGCGCAGCTATTACGTCGCTAATGTTTATAAATGAGAGAGCAATAATTGATGACAAAGCCAAAACCGAAAAACCAACCAAAGCGTAGTGGTAGACCTTATAAGGTCATAGATTATAAAGTGTTGTCTAACTTATGTGGTTTGCAAAGCACTGGCGAGGAATGCGCGTCAATACTAGGTATGGATTATGATACGTTAAATAATGGATTGAAGCGTGAATTGGGCTACGGATTTACGGAGTATTTTAGGCTTAATCGAGCTGAGGGTTTAGTGAACCTGCGCCGAAAGCAGTTTAAGGTGGCGATGGAAGGCAACCCAGTGCTACTTAAGTGGTTAGGACGTAACTGGTTAGGCCAAACAGATGGAGCACAAGAAGTACAAGCAGAGGTTAAGCTTACAGGATTTAGGGTTGTCAGTCAGGACAATGAGACAGACTTAAGTGAATGATATTAGAAACGTCAGCATCAGAACCACAGAAAGCATTTATAGAAAGCAATAGTCCGTTCGTTTGTATGGTTGCTGGCTTTGGTGCAGGTAAAACACATGGCCTTATGCTTAGGTGCTTGCGTATGCTTATCACAGATGGATTAGACCAAGCTTTCTACATGCCTACATACGGATTAATAAGGGACGTTTGTTATCCAAGGTGGCGAGAATTGCTTAGCAGCTGCAACATACCCTATAAAATAAATGCCCAAGGTAACTTCATGGACGTGCTCGGCAAACGTATTATATTTCGAACATTAGATAATCCCAGTTCTATCGTGGGATACGAATGTAGCCATAGCTATATTGACGAACTTGATACCCTAAAAAAAAATAAGGCACAGCGATGTTGGGAACAGATAATAGCACGTAACCGACAGAAGTTGCCAACAGGCATTAATACAGTTGCAGTAGGAACAACACCAGAAGGGTTTGGCTTTGTATACGAACGCTGGAAAAAGAACCCTAGTCCAAGCTATGAGCTAATCACTGCACCAACGTCGAGCAATGCAAAGAACCTGCCAGCTGATTACATAGACAGATTACGTGAGACTTATTCACCACAGCTGCTTGCAGCATACCTAGAAGGACAGTTTGTTAATCTTAACTCAGGGACAGTTTACAATAGCTATGACAGAGCTGCATGTAGGTCGCATGAGGTTGTTACTGATAGGGAGCCATTGTTTATAGGTTGTGACTTTAACGTGACTAAGCAAGCAGCTACTATTTACGTGCTCAGGGGTAAGACATGGCACGCTGTTGATGAGCTGGTTGATATGTATGATACGCCAGACATGATTGATATTATTAAATCAAAGTACAATGACCATAAGATATATATGTATCCAGACGCATCAGGCAGAGGACGCAGCACTAACAACGCAAGCGTTAGTGACATAAGCTTACTGCAGCAAGCAGGGTTTGTTATACGTGCTAAGCCAAGCAATCCGAGAGTACGTGACAGGGTGATGGCAGCTAACAGAGCGTTTGACCAAGGGTTTGTTAAGATTAATGATAGTGCTTGCCCAACAACAGCTGAGTGCTTAGAGCAGCAAGCATACAAGAATGGCGAACCCGATAAGACCAGTGGTACAGACCATCAGAACGATGCTACAACATATCCGATAGCATATGAGTTCCCGATAGTCAGACCAGTGGCTAAAGTAGACTTTACTTTCACTAATTAACGATTTGTGCTAAACAAATGAAAAAGAGGTCACATTATGCCAGTTGATACAACTAACCCAGATTATGATTTATATAAAGATGTGTGGATTAAGACACGTGATGCAGTAAGAGGCTCAGTTGCTGTTAAGGATAAGAAAGCGCAATACTTGCCAGTCCCAGATGCTGAGACTAATGCAAGAGGCATAGATAGCGTAAGATATAAACAGTATATTAACAGAGCAGTGTTTACTAACTTCACTGGCAGAACAAAGAACGCATTAGTTGGTGCAGCGTTCAGGAAAGAGCCTATAATAGAGCTGCCAGATGGACTTGATTACTTAATAGAAGATGCAACAGGTGATGGCTTATCGTTAGAGCAGCTGTCAAAGGACGAGCTAAGTAACCTACTGGAGACTGGCAGAACTATGTTGCTAGTTGATTACCCGACAGCTGATGAGGGTTTATCGCAAGAGGAGGTCAGCATATTAGACCTGCGTGCATCTATTGTGCCGTATACAGCCGAGGCAGTCATAAACTGGAAAACATCTGTAATAGCTGGACGAACAATGTTGACGTTAGTAGTTATGAGTGAACCTTATTTAGAGAACAGCGATGAGTTTAACCACGAAAGCAAAACACAATATCGTGTGCTAAGATTAGATGAGCAAGGATATAGCCAACAGTTGTATCGCGACCATAAACCTTACACCGAGATGGTTTACCCACGTAAAGCTGATGGCAGTACATTTGACTATATACCAGTTGTCTTTGTTGGTAGCCAAAATAATGACCCAACAGTTGACGACGCACCTTTATCAGACATAGCAGACGTTAACATGGCACACTATCGCAACTCAGCAGACTATGAGGAGAGCTGCTTTATCACAGGTCAACCAACGCTATTTATTACGCACAGCCTTACACAAGAGCAATGGAAGGAGTATAACCCAGAGGGCATAAAGATAGGTAGTCGCGCTGGACACGTATTAGGTGAGACTGGCAGTGCTAATCTATTGCAAGCAAACCCTAATAACCTTGTTATGGAAGCTATGAACGCTAAAGAGCAGCAAATGGTGGCTATTGGAGCGCGTATAATTACTGATAGAGGCAACAATGAGACAGCTGAAGGTGCTAGAATACGCTTTGCATCAGAGAATAGCGTACTAGGTGACATTGTTGGTAACTTATCAGCAGCTATCAAGACATGCATCTATTGGTGTGGCGAATACATGGGAGTTGATACAGATGATTGCGTATTTAAAATCAACAGGGAGTTTTACGATAAGACAGTAGACCCACAAACAATCATGAGCTTAGTTACATTACTAGACAGACAGATAGTCAGCAGCCAAGATATATTTGATAGACTTAAATCAGGTGGCTTAATTGATGCAGACAGAACATTAGATGATGTGCGTGATGAGCTAGGTGACTTGTCACCACTGGAGTAATAATATGGCAAAGCAAATCGATAAGTCTAAGATGAAATGTAACACACCTAAGCGCACGCCAAACCATGCAACGAAATCACACGTCGTTAAGGCATGTGAAGGTGGTAAGGAAAAGATTATACGATTTGGACAGCAAGGTGTTAAAGGTTCCCCAGCTAGAAAGGGTGAAAGCAAGGCATCTAAAGCACGTAGAGCAAGCTTTAAGGCAAGACATGCTAAGAACATAGCAAAAGGTAAAATGAGCGCAGCATACTGGTCAGCGAAGGTTAAATGGTGAGGAACTATGCCCTATAAAAACAAAAGTAAGACAGCTGGTAAAGCTAAAGCAAAGCCAAGCAAGACTAAAGCAAAGCCAAGGCAATACAAAAAGAAATAGCTTATGAGCGTTAATGATACGCTAGAGAGTGCATTTATAAGGCATCAGATATTCGTACAACGATATGCAAAAGGTCGTGAGCGTGAGGCTGAGGCTTACATAAGGAGACTTATAAGAGGTATAAGCAGCGAGCTAGGACGTGGTGACAACACAGTATACACGCAAGCAAGACTATCAGCACAGCTAACAGACATGCAGAACTACATGACACGTCTGTCAGATGACTATCAGGCAAAGTTATATAGCGAGATAATAGACTTTGCTAACTATGAGGCAGAGTTTAATACTGAGCTGCTAAGACAGAACGTCGGTAACTATGCAAACTTTACGTTGCCGAGTTCCCAGCTGTTAGAAGCAGCTATGTTTACTGATGTTATGCAACTAGAACCGAACAAGGGATATACAATAGCTAATGCACTTAGGAACTTTGACACTAAGAAACAGACACAGATAATCCAGCAGATACGCGACGGCATAATACAAGGCAGTACAACAAGTAATATAACCAAAGCAATCGTAGCAATAGGTATGACGCAGCGCAGACAAGCAGCCACACTAGCTAGGACTATAATTAATCGCGTTAGTACAGTTGCAAGAACAACAACTATGCGTGAGAACAGTGACGTCATTAGCCACTACAAATGGGTTGCTACACTGGACAGCTTCACCAGTCTTATCTGTATGGGATTAGATGGTAAGATATTTAAGGACTTAAAGAAGAACCCGAAGCCACCAGCACACTTTAACTGCAGAAGCACTATAAGTTATATAGTAAAGCCAGAATTTAACCTAGGAAAGGACGTTAAGGGCACTAGACCGAGCGTAGGAGCCGATAACAAGGCTAAGCTGGTTAGTGACGACACAAATTATGCAAAGTGGCTCAGGACGCAACCTAAAGCATTTCAGGACGAAGTGTTAGGTAAGGGCAAAGCCAGTATATTTAGGACAGGCAAGGTTAAGCTGGATAAGTTTGTTGATGCAAATGGCAGACCATTAAGCTTAGCGCAGTTACGTGCATTAGAGCGCAGCATGGGTGGCACTGGAGGAGCTGGAGGCGTGCCATTAGCGCAAGTGGTACAAGCAGCTGTTGTGACACCTAAAGCAACGCCTATAGAGAAAGCATTGAAAGAGATATTCGAGGAGACACAGATAGTATCACAGGTTAGTGGTTACACAGCTGAACAAATAAAGAAAGATATGTATAATGCGTTGTTGCCAAACCTATCAACATTGACTGCACAGGTTGTAGCTAAAGCACCTAAGTTAAAGAATTTAAGAATAAGTAAGAAAGAGGGAGGTAGTTATAGTTATTATCATGAAAGACTAAACCTAAAAGCTGGTAATGTTGTAAGTGGTAAGACAGTTACGACACATGAGTATGGGCATTATATAGCAGATATGTTATCAAAAGCAGCAAAGACTAGAAGCAGAGCGAATATAGACCCGAATAGTGTTGGTGTGCCATTAAAAGTGTTCATGCCAAAGCATGCTAATAATGTAAGGCTAACTAATGACTACTTAGATATCTCATCTATGGACAAGCGTTTTACAGACGCATTTAAAAAGGATAGAAAAGCACTATGGAAAAATGCCAGAGAGAAAGCAGCGTTTGGTAAGGCGTGGCAAGATATGACATGGAAAGAAGTACAGGGTAAACGCGCTGGCTACAGAGCACTACAAAGGCGTGACGAATACAAAAGCTTTGGCTGGAGTAGTGTTGAGGACATATTAGATGCAATGAGCTTAGGACAGTTTAGGACACGATTACGCACATTTAGCGGTCATGGTGTTTCATACTATAGGGAAAAAGGCATGAAAGAGGCTGAAACATGGGCGCAACTGTTTACATTGCACAAGAATAATAGTGCTGCTTCAAGAAAAGCACGTGAATTATTCCCTAACTTATTTAAGGCATTTGAGGACATACTAGAGGACTATCTAAAATATTATTGATAAGGAGATAAAATGGCAATTATAAAAACAACATACGACGAAGCAGTTACATTGCACAAAAACAAATTTGGCTATGAGCCAGTCATATATGGTGAATTTTGGTCGGAGCCACAAGAATGGTTCATAGACCAGTTTTTAGATGCAATTGACAGCAATATACCTTATGTAGAAACAGACCCAAGTAAAATTGGACTTAAATACTAAACGTGGCAGAGCCACATAATGCTAACAAACTGGAGGTTACAGCATGACTAACGAACTATTTGAAGGAATTGAGCTAGAGGACGATGTAAAAAATGCTTTGTCGGAAAAGGTAAATCAGGCTATAAAGAGTAGACTAGACGACGAAACAAAAGGACTTAAGTCCAAAGTAGACGAATTATTAGGCGAGAAGAAGCGAGCGCAGCAGGAGCGTGAGCAAGCACAAGCCGAAGCAAAAGCCCAAGCCGAAAGTAAGGCAAAGGCAGAGAACGATTATAAGCAGTTGTTCGAAGCGCAAAAGGCAGAGGCCGACACATTGCGTGGGACGATTGAGAAAATGAACACTGATATAACGAGAAGTCGTATTAGTGGTGAAGCAGGTAAGATAGCTAGTGGACTAACTAAGGACACTGGCAGAGCAGAATTGCTACAGCAACAGATAAGTCAGAGACTTACTATTGTTGATGGTGAATTGAGGGTAACAGACCAATCAGGTGCATTAACTGTATCGACGTTGGAGGACTTAACAGGTTCTATAAAAACTAATTATCCCTTTTTAGTTGATGGTTCACAATCATCAGGTGGCAGCGCCACAAGAACGCAAGGTAGTGCTGAGCGTGGTAAAGAGATAAGTCGTAATGACTTCGATGGCATGTCACAAGGTCAAAGAGCGCATTATATCAAGTCAGGCGGCAAAATAACCAATGATTAATATACAAACAAAGGAGCCGACAAAATGGCAAATGTATTAACAAACTTGGCGGCTGATATATATAAGGCTGCAGACGTAGTAGGTAGAGAGCTAGTGGGCTTTATCCCTGCATCAACAATCAACGCAGACGGCTCAGAGAGAGTTGCTAAAGGCGATACAGTACGTGCATCATTCACACGTGAAGCATCAGCTGTTGACGTAGCAGAGAGCATGACTATTCCAGAAGGAACAGACCAAACAGTAGATAGCAAAACACTATCAATCTCTAAGTCACGTGCAGTACAAATCCCTTACACTGGCGAAGATGTAAGACACCTTAATAATGGTATCGGATTTGAGACTGTTTATGGAGACCAACTCGTTCAAGCAATGAGAACATTGTCTAACGAGATTGAAGTAGACCTTGCAACAGAAGCATATCAGAATGCTTCACGTGCCTTTGGTACAGCAGGAACTACTCCATTCGGTTCTAACTTTGGTGACGTAGCTGAAATACGTCAAATCTTAGTTGACAATGGTATGCCATCAAATGACGGACAGTGTTCACTTATAATGAACTCAGTTGCAGGCACAAACCTACGTCAGTTAGCTACACTACAAAGCGTTTCAGACGCAGGCTCTAGTGATTTGCTAAGACAAGGTGTATTGTTAGACCTACAAGGGTTAGCAATGCGTGAGAGCGCACAAGTGCAGTCACACACCAAAGGTACTGGCACTAGCTATCTAGTAAACGACGCTAGCTCAGCTATTGGCGATACATCAATTGCTGCAGATGGTGGCTCAGGCACAATCCTTAAAGGTGATATTATTACAATTAATGGTGACAGCAATAAGTATTGCGTAAATACTGCGCTATCTGGTGGTTCATTCTCTATTGGTCAAACTGGACTACGTTCAGCAGCTGCAGACAATGCCGCTATCTCAGTAGGTAATAACTACACAGCAAACATTGCAATGCACAGACGTGCGTTAGAGTTAGCTGTTAGAGCACCAGCTGTTCCAGAGGGTGGAGACACTGCAGATGATGCTATCTTGGTACAAGACCCACACTCAGGCATGGTATTCGAAGTACGTATGTATAAAGGATATCGTAAAGCAATGATTGAAGTTGCAGTAGCTTGGGGCGTAAAAGCTTGGAAGCCAGACTTCATAGCAACACTTCTCGGTTAGACGAGACTGATGACAGGGGACGGCATCTGCCGTCCCTTTACTCACATATAACATAGCGAGGTAAATAAAATGGCATTTAAGAAGAAACCCGCAAAGAAGATTGCCAAGCCCAAAGTGGCTAAAACAGTTAAAATGGTACGCAAAGACGGCAAGGTTGCAGACGTACATCCAGCAGAAGTAGAAAACTATCGCTCAGGCGGTTACGAAAAGGCTTAACAATGACACTAATTGTTGAAGATGGAAGTCGCGTTGCAGGTGCTAATACATATGTTAGCCTAGCAGAGTTTAAGGCTTGGGCAGATGCAAGGTTAATCACGTATAGTAGTGACAGTCATGTCAACTCATATATTTTACGTGCAATGGATTACATAGAGGACTTGAGCTTTATAGGCTTTAAGGAAACAGAAACACAATCATTACAGTGGCCAAGAGTAAATGTAGTTATTGATGGCTTTGGATTAGATGCTAGCACAATACCTTATGAGCTAAAAGTTGCAGTATATGAGGCTGTTAAGACTGTAATTGATGGAGATAGCAAGCAAGACCCAATAGATAGGCAAGTTGTTAGTGAAAGCGTTGATGTTATATCAATCACATATAAAGATACTGCTAGCCAAAATAGACAGACACCCGCATTAACAAGAGCTTTGAGAAAGTTAGTACAGTCACCTAACACAGTTATGCGTGCATAATTATGGCTCATGCAGGTTATAACTATTCACCGATAACGAAATCAGCCGAAGCACTCATTACAAGATTTGGTGAGGAGTTTACGTTTACACGTACAACTGATGGCGCATATAATCCAGCTACAGGTTCAGTAGCACAGACAACAGCTACATATAAGAAGTATGCTTGTGTGTTTGATTATACAGACGCAGACAGAGCTGGTCAGACAGTGCTGCAAGGTGACAGACGTATGCTTGCTGAAGGTCACAGCTATGAGATAAATGACACAGTTGTTATTGGTAGCGATATATTTAAAGTGATTAATGTTGATGAGATAAGACCTAATGGCAGTGATATTGTTGCTGCTAACTTACAGGTTAGAAAGTAATGGCAAGAGCAACAACAGACAAAGAATTTAGACAGTTAGTGCAAAAGCTGCAGCTGCAGAATACAGACGTGGTGAGAGGGACTATATTCTCAATGGGCAGTGATATAATACAATCCAGCCCAGTTGGTAACTATAAGCTATGGAAAAAGTATCAGGCAAACCCTAGAGCAAAGAAGCCAAAAGGTTACACTGGAGGTAGGTTTAGAGGAGCATGGCAATCAACATTAGATAGGCCAAGTGGTAGAGTAACACTACGCAAAGACAAAACAGGTAGTAAATCACAAGAAAGACTAATGAAAGCAGTAGAAGCATTGCAAGCAGGTAATACGTTTTATATGACAAATAACTTACCTTATGCAGTCGAGTTAGAGTTTGGACATAGTACACAAGCACCTACAGGCATTGTGAGAAAAGTATTATTGACATACAATGAGGCTATAACAAAAGCACAAAGCAAGGCAAGAAGATGAGTACGTTCTTTAATGATATGCAAGCTGCACTAGATACGCAACTAAGCACACTATCAGGTGGTTATGATATTGCATATCCGAACATAACCTATAAGCCAGTAGGTAATGCAACATATTTACGTGCAAGCTTTATACCAGCAGACACATTACAGGTCAGCTTAGGTTCTAATGGCAAAGATGAAACGCAAGCCATATATCAAATAGATGTAGTAAGTCCAAGGGGTTCTGGTAGGTCAACACTTACAGATAATGTAGCAGACCACTTTAAGCGCGGAACAGTGCTAGCTTATAATAATTTGAAATTGCGCATAAGGTCGGTTAGTATCGGCCCTGCAATAAACGACGGGGCATGGTTTTTCGTTCCTGTTTCCGTAAACATTAACGCATACACAGGAGCAAGAGTATGACTATAGCAAACGGAGCACAACATAGCATTGCCTATATTGCGGAAAGCACTTATGGCACAACACCATCAACACCATCATTTAAACCCTTTGCGAATACAGGTACAACACTTGGCATTAGTAAAGATGGCATTGAAAGCGAAAAGCTAAGAGGTGACAGACAAGTAGAAGATTTCAGACATGGTAACAAGTCAGTCAGTGGCGATGTATCAGCTGAGCTAGAATATGAAGCATTTGACGATATATTAGAAGCTGTTATGTGCGGAACTTGGAACACTAACGTTCTTAAAGCAGGTACAACACGTCGTTCATTTACTATCGAGCGTAAGTTTGCTGATTTAACGGCACCAGAGTGGCACAGAAATACAGGTTGTGAGTTTAATTCATTAAGCCTATCTGTATCACCGAACGCAATGGTTGAAGCAACTTTTGGTGTTGTAGGTCAGAACTTATCTATTGGAACAACTGCTATAACAGGTTCATCTTATGCAGCCGATAGCACTAACAAGCCATTTGATAGCTTTACAGGTTCAATACAAGAAGGTGGTTCAGCAATATCAACAGTAACATCTATTGAGCTAAGCCTAGAGAACGGCATAGAGCCATTGTTTGCAGTTGGCAGCCAAACTACACAACGACCATCAATCGGTAAGTCACGACTAACTGGTACGCTTACAACATACTTTGAGGACAAAACATTATATGAGAAGTTCCTTAATGAAACCGAAAGCACAATACAGTTAGTGTTAACAGACTTAGACGGCAACTCATACACAATCGACTTGCCACGTGTTAAGTACAATAGTGGACAGCCAGATGTATCAGGCGAAGGTGCTATTACAGTTAGCATGGAGTTTGTAGCATTGTATGACACCACAGATACAACACAGATTAAAATAACACGGGCTGATGCTTAATGGAATTTAATCAACTTGCGACAGTAGGTCGACATGAGAACGGGGCTGAGTGTAATATACTTAACCCCGTTACCAATGAGCCAACAGACTTTTATGTAAAGGTATGTGGTTCAGACAGTAAGGTGTGGAGAGCTGCAAAGAAAAAGCAAACCAATGCAATAATCACAGCTAGGTCAAATCTAAAAGATGGTCAGACTTATGAGGACATTGATATAGACTTTGATGCATTAGATATACAAGCACTAGTAGATGCTACGCTAGACTGGAGAGGACTAGCTAATAAAGGTAAAGAGGTTAAGTTTACAGCTGAAGCAGCCAAAAACCTATATGAGCAAGCACCAGATGTAGTAAAGCAGCTGTTATACTTTATAGGTAATGGCGAAAATTTTATGCACGACTGATTGACGACTTTGTAGCCTATGGTCGATGGGCTAACTACATAAGGCAAAAGCCAAAAGGTTCAGACATCAGTCGATACGATACATATAAGCAGGTAGAGAAAAGCACAGGTAAAACACCAGCTGAGCTACTTAATGCACCAGAGCTTAGTAGTGAACTTGTTACCTTATGGACTTTATTTTGCGAAATGCGTGAACCTAGTTATAATGAGCTTGCTGCATACGTAACAATGACTGGCATTTCATTAAGCCCTTGGGAAGTAGAAGCTATTATGAAGTTGACCCGTTATATGGGTGAGGAGTTAAATAAATGGCCACCGAACAAGCAGTATTAGTATTTAAGGTCGACACAAAAGACATTGGTAAGGCGCAAAAGCAGCTTGAAGCTATCGGCATGTCAGCTATCAAGACGAAATCCAAGATAAAAGAGTTTGCCGACACAACTGGTAAAGGTGGCAAAGATATTGGTGGCTTTGGTCGTAAAGCTGGTATGGCTGGCGTACAGTTTGAGCAGTTAGCAGGTCAAATAGCAATGGGACAGAACCCAATGCGTGCTGTTGGCGTACAAGCAGCCGACTTAGGCTTTGTGTTAGGTACACCATTACTTGGTGCTGTTGTCGGTATATCAGCTGCTATGGCATCTGTATTGATACCAACATTATTAAACTTATCACTTAACACCGAAAAACTAACAGAGCTTAATGAGAAGCTAGCAGAGAGCTTTGTTATAAATACTGATGGTAGTGTAGAGCTGTCTAAGAAAATGCAGGACTTGATAAAGAAGTTTGGCACAGCTGGCGAACTAGCATTAGAATTAAGTAGAGTTGACGCGCTTAAAGGTCAAAAAGATGCAGCTAAAGCACTAATCAAAGAGTATGATAAACTTATACCATCACAACATAAGATTAGTATGCAGATGCTAGAATATCAGAAAATTGGTCAGACAACTAAGACAACTGATGACGCTAGAGAAGAAATACTAAAAAAGACAGCAAAAGCTTATGGAATAACCTTAGAGCAGCTAAAGCCATTAGTTGCAGTTATGCAGGACTTTAAAGATGGAAATCAAGCTGCTGCTAGCCAAGCTGAGGCAATGATTACACAACTACTTAAGTTAGAGGGCGTAGATACAGCTAAGAAATTTAAGAACATATCAGAAGTATTATCAACAGCTGGTATAAACTTTTCATCATTTAACATACTTGCAGAAGAAAATGCAGAGGTCACAGACGAGGCTGCTAAAAAAGCAGGTGAGCTTATAGAAAAGCTGCAAGAGCGTTATGACTTAGAAATAGGTAAGATAACAGAATTAGATATATTATTAAAAGACTATAATTTAGAACAAGCACAGCAAATAATAAATCTAAAAGACTTATTAAAAGCAGAGAAAGAAAGAAAGGCGACAGAGAAACAAACAGCTGCGGCACAAATAGCAGCTAATAAGCGATTTGACGCTAGATTATTAAAGCTACAGATTGAAGGTGAACTACTAGATGGTAATGCAGATGCAGCTATAGAGCTTGATAAAACATTAACTCCATTACAGAAAAAGCAACTACAAGCACAGATAGATAAAAACAATGAACTAAGAGAGACAATCAGGTTACGAGAGGAACAAGCGGACAGCGATGCTGCTATACTAGCAAACGCAGACAAACTGGTAGAAGGTTATAAGAAAGCACTTGCCGACCAAGAAGCTGCTGATAAAAAAGCAGCAGAGAAAAAAGAGGCTAGAGTTAAGAGTGAGATGCAAAAGACTAAAGATGCTGAGACATTAGCTGCTGAACGATATTTAGCAAACTTAGATTTCTTAGCCACATTAGATGACAAATATGCAGAACAAAAGAAGGTACTAGGTCAAAAATACTTAGATGATTACAATGCAGCAGTCGCACAAGCACAAGCACAAGAGGCTGCGTTAAAGCAAGAACAAATTGTAGAGGAGACAGCAGCAAACATAGAAAGGCTATCAATCAATGAAGAATATTGGGCATTGTGGTTGGCTAATGCACAGAACGCAATGACAAGCTTTAATGATATAACAGCTGCAGGTGTTAACACATTTCAGAGTGGTTTTGGCTCAGCGTTTGAGCAGGTAATTATGGACGGAGAAGGCATCAAAGGTGTTGTGTCAGGGATATTTGAGGACATGGCTAGAGCGCAGATTGCAGCACTAGGTCAGATGGCAGCCGAGAGACTTACACTATTCTTGATGGATAAAGCATTAGGTAAGTCAGCAGCAGCGTCAGGTGCGGCAGCAATGATAGCAAACGCTACAGCTGCACAGGCAATGGCTGGAATACAAGCTTATGCATCAGCTGCAGCAGTGCCGTTGACAGGTTATCTAGCAGCACCAGCTGCGTTAACAGCTGCGTTAGCAGCCACAGCACCACTACTAGCTACAGTTTCAACAGCATCGACAATTGCAACAGGCGCAAGAGCATTAGGTGGACAAGTACGAGGTGGAGAAAGCTACCTAGTCGGTGAACGTGGCGCAGAGATATTAACTATGCCTAGTAATACAATGGGGCGCATCACGCCAAATCATATGATGGGTGGTGGTCAGTTGAATGTTACTGTTGAAAACTATGGTAGTAGCAATATAAGCGTGCAAAAGATTAGCGAAACAGATGTGCGTATAATAGCAAGAGAAGTAGCAAGCCAAACAGTACAGCGTGAAGCACCAAGAGTTATTGCAACTGATATAGCAAACCCGAATGGCAGAGTAAGTAAAACATTAGCAAATAATACAAGCACACAGCGTAGGCGTTAAAATGACAAAGTTTGCTATCACACCAAGCAGTGCAAGTTATAGCTTCAGCGAACGAGCAGAGACTATTGGTGCAGTCTTGCAGGGTGGGCTTGGTAAGTACAGGCAAGCAGTAAAGAACCCATCAGCAGTTGTATCAGTGAGCTGGACATTTGATGTAGGTGGTTACGACTACTTTAAGGCATTTTATGCAACATATAGTAAAAGTGGCTCATTACCTTTTGAGATTGACCTAGCAATAAATGGAACTGCACTAGAAGAATATACAGCATACTTTATTGATAATAGTATTAGTACAGGCGCGAGAAGTGGAGCAGATTATGTTGTATCAGCAAACTTAGAGCTAAAAGCAAAGCCATTAACGGCATCTGGTACGCCTAGCACTCCATACAAGCTAGATTATATACCTAATCAAGCGTCCTATGTTATCAATACACGACAAGAAACCATAGCTATACCTTTGGAAGGCGGTACGAGTAGATATAGGAAAGATATTATTGATGCAGGTACTATTGCTAATGTCAGCTGGATATTAAATACAACAGAATATGCAGATTTCAGAGAGTTCTATAAATTAACTACAGCTGCAGGAACAACAAGCTTTAAGATAGATTTAGCTATAAACTACGGAACACTAGAAGAATATGACGCTCGTATAATTCCAGATAGCTTATCTACATCAAGATATGCAGATGGCTTCTTTAACGTACAAGCACAACTAGAATTAAATGCTAAAGCAAGAGATACAGATGCGGATTTAATTGCATTAGTTTTAGTTCCAGAGTACGGCGAAAACTATGCAACCTTGTTCCCACCAGACGAAAATGATATAGATATAATAATAAACACCGACTTTCCGAGTTACTTAAATGTCTGATTATACCGAATTTTACTTAAATAGTGATAGCAATATAGTACAGCTAGAAACTTTAGAACTATCGCATAGTGACTTTACACAGACATATAGAGTTGTAAGAAATGCAACAAATGGGATTACAGCTACAACCGAGGGCGGTGCAAGTGTTGCTTTTACATATTACCCATTGGCTATTGATGCAGGTGAAACGAGAGAGAACCTAGACCAGTCATTTACAATAACATTAGGTGACTTAGGTGAGATATTACCTGCTGAATTAGATGCAGTAGCTACAGCCGATGGATTTGATGAAAAGCCAGTATTAATCTATCGCACATATAGGTCAGACGTACTAACAGCACCACTATATGTTGTGACACTTGAAGTAGAAAGCTTTACATTTAATGAGCAAGGCGCAGTGTTTGAAGCTAAAGCACCAAGCTTAAATATAAACAAGACTGGCGAGACATATACCTTTGCACGTTTCCCAATGTTACGTGGGTTCTTATAATGCGTGACGAGCTTTACTATAAAACCTATGACAAGAATAACTATAACTGTGCCCATTTTGCACGCGATGTATACTTGGCTGAAACAGGTAAAGATATTGGCGATACATTGTCAGGCTTTCTGTTGCCGCCAAGCAAACGTGTAGTGGAAATGAACAAACGACATAGATTAGTAAAATTAGATAGACCCGTCAGCCCATGCCTAGTCATTATGTTAGGTAATAAGATTGAGCCACACGTAGGTGTATTTATACGTGATAAGCTGATACATATAACTAAGCGAGGTGTTGAGTTTGTTTCATTAGCATATGCAACATATGGTTTTACTAAGTTGGGTTATTATAAATGTTAAAGCAAGTTATCATAGCAGAGAACGCATTAGACCCATCAACATGGTCAACGCATTATACTAGTAATGTCACAGACTTGCTTATGGAGCGTTATGACAGTTTTCCAACTACAGCACGTATATTTCGTAATGCAGTTAGTTTAGACAATGACGTAACACCTAGCAATCAGCAACAGATAGACGAATTACATAAAATAACAGACCCATTATATGTTGTAGAGTTTCCATCTGGACTTACTGGATTAGAGATAGCAATAATTGGTGCTATTTTATCTATTGGTGCATCACTAGCAATAAGCTTTCTGTTAAAGCCACCATCACCAACACAACGCAATACACAGACTGAAAGCCCAAATAACGGATTATCAGACCGAGAAAACAAAGCTAGAATATTAGCACGCATACCAGATATATTTGGCAAGGTTAGGTCGACACCAGATTTACTTAATGTGCCATATAAAGAATTTATAGACCATCAAGAGGTTGAATTTGCCTATATGTGCGTGGGTAGAGGTTACTATGACATAGCGGCTGATAATGTCAAAGATGGCGATACAAAGTTTAGTGATATTGCAGGTGCTTCAGTAGCAATATATCCACCAGATACATCACCTAATAATGGCAGTCCACAGTTGACAATAGGTTCGGCAATCAATGAGCCAGTGTTAAAGTCTGTTAGAAGTAATGCGGCCAATGGACAAACACTTAAAGCACCAGACGCGGCGGCATTTAATGGTAATAACAATACTAAGTTTGTATATCCAAATCAAATAACTACAACAGCGTCAGGCATAGACTTTACAGAGGAATTTGTATCAGGCGCAACATTAACAGTAACTAATGCTAGTTATACAGCAGTGGTTGGAACAGCAGGTAGCCAACTAACACGTAATGTAAAATGTAAAATAGCGTCTAATGGCTTTGATGGCGAGATAATATATACATCTGGTGATGCAACAAATGATTTTAGTGTTAATGATAGTATAAGACTTGCCTTTGCATTGTTCCAAACAGATAATAGTGGCACATTAAATCTTAATGGTGATTATGTTGTTAAAGCTGTTACAAGTACAACAATAACATTAGACTATCCAGAAAGTATTAATGCTAATTGGGGGCAAATACAAAATGAGTTTGCCGCAAATGAGACAGGCACAAAGAATGTATATTTAACAAATCTTGGTAGTGTTGTAAGTGTCAACCTTGCAGGGAATTATACAATATCAAGCGTTACATCAACTACAGTTAGTTTGAGCAATCCTGCTAGTGTCAACAGTGATTGGAATAAATTAGATGACTATGACAACCCCGCAGATGAAACAGGACTAATAAGCCCATATATGTATTCGACTGGTGAAGCTTTCATAGGTTGGTTTAACTTGCTTGTTGATGACCTAGATAAGATATACATAAACCTAGTTGCATTGAATGGCTTATATAAGGACGATGGTGAGCAACAATATGCTTTTAATATTGCAGTGCAGGTACAAGTCGAACAAACTAGCGCAACAGGTACGCCAACAGGAACAGTAGAAACATTCACAGGCACAGTTTTAGGTTCCAGTAGTAGTAAGAGTACACGTGCATTGACTATGAAAATTAATCCGACATTTACAGGATATTGCAGAGTACGAGTTAAACGTACAACAAATAGCGATACTAACTTTGAAGGAACAGTTGTTGATGAGGTTAAGTGGCGTGATTTATATGCTATGTCACCAGTATCGCAAAATGACTTTGGTGATGTTACCACAGTGCAATCCGTAACTTATGCTACTGATGGCGCATTAGCTGTTAAGTCACGTAAGTTAAACATGGAAGTGACACGTAAATTACCTAAACTGCAATACGAGCGCTATACATTCCCAATGACATGGACAAGCCATAGCAACGGACTAGTTAAGGTTGCAGGTAATAATGTAACGATTAGTTCAGATGGTAGTTCTTATGGCGGTTATGCTGATTTAGACGCTATTAGCAATGGACAAGTCATTACAGTAATACTAACGCTAGATAATACTAAGACAACAGCGACGACAGTGACTATTGGACTTCACGATGGCACAAGCTTTATATCTAATACAGCTACAGT